>Ga0105237_10000129_pt1 | contig 105354 bp, 80 predicted proteins | sample KBSC24metaG_FD_81520 | JGI IMG/M metagenome (GOLD analysis project Ga0105237, IMG submission 81520) | Corn rhizosphere microbial communities from Kellogg Biological Station, Michigan, USA - KBS C2-4 metaG | ecosystem: Host-associated > Plants > Roots > Rhizosphere > Soil | place: Michigan, USA...
GAATGCCTTCCTGGTGCAGGCTATGGAAAGCCGGTATTTGCTCACTGCCGGGAGCTATCAGGATCAACCCGTCCAGCGCTGCATCGCGGCAGAAACGGAGATATTCCGTGTGGGGCAGATGCGCGAAGACTGTGTCCACCGCCTCCCCCGAGACGGCATCCCGAATGCCCTGGAAGATTGGGCCAAAGTAAAAGTTGTCGTTGAAGCCTGACGTGTCCACCGATCCGATCGTGTCGCTCGCCATGACAACACCGACCCTCAGCGTCCGAGCGGCTATCTCCTCCGGCAGCGAGACAAACGTTCCGATGCCCGCCACCGATCGAAGCGCTCCCTCCGCAACGAGACCCTGAATGGCTTTATCCAGGGTGACACGGGTCGTACCGAATTCCTTGCAGAGTTGAGCTCGGTTAGGAATGCCTTGCCCTGCAACCCAATCGCCGTTAGCGATCCGGACGCGCATCGCCGCCTGGATCCGCCGATAGATCGGCGCTCCATCTCGACCAATCGCTGTATTAGCGGCGCGAGTCGATTTCAAATTGTTCACATTTGTTGACATAAATCGACCGTCCGGGACATAGCGCAAAGCAAGAATACGTTTCGGCGATCTCCGGACTAGTCTGAGTATAACCGAAGCCATTCGGCTTGTCAAGTATTTTTGGTATGAAAGAATGCAATGCCACTTGCCTATAAAAGAAGACCACAACCAAGGCACTCCTGACATCGGGAACGATCTAAGTTACCATCCTGCCCATCTTTACCGGGTCTTCAATTAAACTGCATATCTATCCAGCAGCTAATGCTAATTTCTTGCTTGATTACGAGAAGCGCCAGATGGCCGCCTCCATCGGGCGCTTCCATAATATCGCTCTATCGGGTTTTCTATGACCTGATGCGGCCCATTCCCTATGGCCGATCAATCCGGCTGGAGTCGTTTCACGCGACGACCGGACTGGCGGTCAACGGTGGGCGCCTGGCTTCGAGTTTCCCGACGCTATGTCAATATCGGTAAGGATGGAGCGGTGACTCTTGTGGCCAGCCGGTCCGGCACGGCGCAAAACTTCCAATGGATTAAAACGCCGACGGGCGAACTGGTGCTGATGTCATTGGCCACCAACCGCTTCCTGTGCATCGATCCGCAGACCAGAGATACCCGGGCCGACAGACCTGGCACCGTGCCGGACGACAGCGACGGCGCGCGCTTTATCTGGTCGGAATAAATGGAACAGTGTTCGCTGTTTTCTACCCGCGCAAACGTACATGGTCGAGTAAAATAGGACAGGCAGCATTTAACTTTGGGGAAGATCTGTAGACCAGGACTTGATCATCCGGGTATAATTTCTTCGCGAAATAACAGCACTTCGTTGTTCGAAAAATGGGGCGATTTGGACAGCCGGTTTTAGAGTAGGTGGGCCTGTTTTTAGAGTAAAAAGCGGCACTTCGTTGACATCTAAGGGGTCACAAGTTCGCATCTTGTACCGCCCACCATCTGTAAAAAGCCTCAGGATCATGGCGATCCTGAGGCTTTTTACTTTAGAGCTATAAGTGTCATCCAAAGCTAAAAGTGTCTCATGTTACGAAGAGGCAATATCCTGGTTTGCGGCCTGCGTCAACACCCGCAGATCACCCAGTTTTTCGGCAGCAAAATCGGCGAACACCTTCAAGAAACGGACGCACATGCGGCCGGACTGCAGTTCGATAACGAGTAAGGATCGGTCCTGAAGCTGCGCCAGATGAGAGAGACTGTCCTTCTCCTGACTGGCAAGCAGCGCGTCGACGGTCTCGCAGTCCGGACAGCCGGAAAGCCGTACGAAGAACACCTGCAGATCGGGCGGCAGCCTCTGAAAGCTCCACTCGAATGCATCGCGCAGGCTCGCATGGCGGCCCGGCCGGTCACGGCGGCGGCTGGAAAGCAGGCTCCAGGGCGGGGAGCAGCGAGTCAGGATCTGAGTGGCGCTGAGAGCGCGCATCCAGCCGGCAGCCATCTCGATCGCAAGCGGCAGCCCATCCAATCGGCGACAGATCGCGGCGATCGTCTCCTTAACATCCGGAGTGATATCAAGCGACAAGTTTACGTTGAGCGCCTGTCTGACAAAAAGAGCGACACTATCATAGCTCATCAGTTCCTCCACCGGCAACTCCAGCGGAGGAACTGCCAGAAGCGGCGTGACGACTTCCTGTTCGCCTTCAACGAGCAGCGCATATTGCGACGTCATCAAAAGTGTAACCGTAGGAAAGTGCGCCAGGAGATCTTCGATGAACCGCGTCTCCGCGAAGCTCCCGCGCGCGCCACAGAAGCAGCCTTCACAGCTGTCCAGCAGCAACAGCGTCTTTCCCGCAAACTCTGCTTCCAGAGACCTGAAAATGTCCGAGGCCGTATTCGCCACAGGAATTCCGAAGGCCGACGAAAAAGCAGCGATCAGGCCGCCGATATTCTGAACATCGAGCAGATCAACATATGCGACATGTATGCCAAAACGCTGAGAGACAGATTCGCCCACGGAGACGGCAAGGCGAGTTTTGCCGACACCCGTCGGTCCCGTCAATGTGATGAGCCGCTGTTCCGCCCCCAGTATAAGGTCGGTCAGGAGCGCGCTTTCGGCATCCCGGCCGATCATCGGCGCGTGGTGCGCCGGAAGCCGGGCGGTTTCACTGCGAGCAGTTGGAGCATTATCCTGCAGATCTTGGCGTGCTGACGGATGCCCATTATAGGTATCTGAGGGTTTGCCGGATAAGGTGGAACGGCCATTTACGCTATCGGGTTTATCGGAAAGCGCATAGCTGATCTTGATGCTCGGGTCCCGCCGCAGCGCCTCGATCAACTGGCGTGTCGCATCTGCGGGCGCGACATCGAGATCCTGCCTCAGCCTCTTCTCCAGTTGAGAATAGACTTTGATGGCGGCAGAAGATCTCCCCGCAGAAACCAGCAAACGCATTTGGATCTGGAAGATCTCCTCGGCGTACGGATCGACACGCGCCGCGCGTTCGGCTACTGCAAGCGCTTCCGAAATATCACCGTGACGCTCCAGCTCATAGATCAGATCGAGCATTGTGGCGACATGCTCGTCGCTAAGCTTCTGCTGCTCGTCGAGAAGCCATTCGTCACGGCACGACGGCAGTAAGCCGCGATGGTAGATACGGTCCACCTCCTTGAGGAGCGTGATCTTCTCCTCCGGGCTTCCCGACCGTGACGCCGCCGCAATCAAAGCCTTAAACTCACCAACATCCGTCGTAACCCGCCGTTCGTTCAGGCGAACACTACGCCGATCCACTATCAGAACCGGCTCCGCGCCTTCCGGTGCGCCGGACAGAATACGCCTGATTATGCTAAGGGTGGTGTTAAGGTTGGCCCGGCCGGAATCGATATCCCGGTCCGGCCAGAAAACCTCTATCAGCTGCTCGCGCGACTGAGAGATCCCCACATTGATGGCAAGATACGCAAGGAGAGACGCCGCTTTATGCGTTCGCAGCGGCTTCGCTGCCGCCCCCTGCATGCTGATTCGAAGCTCCCCAAACAACTCTATACGGTAGTGAACTTCCACGTCATCCCCCTCGATGCGGCTCAAATTTCCGGAACGATCCCTCAGGAACAGACTTCAGAAAACGGCGCCTTAGTGGCGTTTCCCATACGGAACACGCCAATAGAGCCATGCCCGGCATAATGGCGACCATGCCCGGCATCCTGCCTTACATATCAGACGACAAGGAACAGACGTTCAACAACCTTTAGTTGTGAATGGATTGTACCTCCATGCTTTTGTGTAATCCATGAATCAATTTAGTGAAGATTAAGAGTTCGTTTAGCGCACGTTCAGAGGCGCTCTGTATCATACACTCAGTCCATCGTGTTCGTTCCTGGCTATGCCCTGGAGACGCCTTTGCACTGGAGTCGATATGATCACGTTTCAGCGTTTTGAGAACGGTCTTTACCTTACGCAAGCCGATATCGCCAATCCTGCCGCTGCGCGTGTGGGATTCTTTTTCCAGAACCAAAGCCGCACGGACTCGACCTTCGAGTTCTCCTCGGCAGCTTGGACAAATCCTGCCGATCTTGGATACTTCGCGTTCTTCACACCATCGGAGACGCGCGACTGGAACGCTTTCGCTTCGGGCGCTTTCGGCATATTCCAGGCAGCCTCAGGATCTCAGTTTGGCTGGTTCACAGATAACAACGGCGCCGTGACGGGCGAGTCTCTTATCCTTGTGGGCAACCAGGGATCGAGCAGTTCCAACGTACAGGGAACTTTCCAGCTCGTTTTCAATAATATCGTGCTGCAAATTGTGTCGAGCCCCATTCCCACGTTCCAACCGATCATCTCCTTCGACGATCCCAGCAACGCGTTCCAGATCACGAACCCAACATTTGGCAACCCGGCTGTCCGGCTCTCGATCATCCCGATCTCCGGGAGTCAGCAGGTCTACTATTCGAACTCCCAGTACCTTAGTCTGCCGCTCGCCGGTCCCGGAGCCGGGAGCGTCAATGCCGCCTTCCAGCTTGCCGTCAGCGACCTCGCCTTATTCGAAGCAGGAGTACAGTTCTTTGCGAATGGCTCCTCCGTGGGCGAACCGCTCGTGGCCCTGAGCTATCCGGTATTCCAAGGGCCGGGCGGCGCACAATCGTCGTTCAACTTCAGCGCATGGCTTGATGTCCTGCAGCCGTTGGTGGATACACGCTCCTACTTCCAATTTACGGACCCGCGCCTCGGCTCCTACTTCGCGGGACCGACGGGACAGTCGTTCGACCTGTTCCCCAACAGCTCGGGGGATCTGTCGACCGTGGCCCGCTTTGCCTTTGCGAACCGGCCAATTCAGAACACTACCAATCAAGTCACCAACTACTATTTGACGCCGGCGGGGCAATTCTCGCTGACATTGCCTGCAAGCGCGAACTTGCAGGAGGACGCCGCCCCTGTCCAGAAGTCCATTCTGTGCGGCATCACCGGCACGGAATTGTTGACGGCGGCTATCGGAACTATGTCTGCGCCGGCAGACATGATCTCCTTTGGCACGGGAAAACCGGCGTATGTGCTGCCGCAGCCGGAAAATCCGACGACCGACGATCCGACATTTCTGGGCGCGGCGGGCGGAAACACGACGACATCGTGGGCGCAGTTCATGACGGCGTCCGGCTCCTACATTTCGCAACCGGAGCAGTCTCCACTGTACAATCAGCCCGGTAACTCGGCGGCGAAACTCTCAGGCGATGCGCCAGGGGATTTGTCCGTCTATCTGCTCGACTTCCTGCCGCTTCCCGCCTGGTTCCCACCGGCTTCGATTAATGCCGGCGAGCAGCTTGCGTCATCGCCCCTCGTTCCGCTTGTTCCATACTCGGGGATCCCATTCACCACAAATCTTGCTCCCTTTAGAGTGGTAGAATCGACGGCTCTCAATCCCACGCGGAAGAATCTCTTCACGGGGGCACAGTCATCGCGGCTCGCTGCTCCCAGAGTTAAGACCGATGCTCAACCGGCCAACACAGCGATGACCCCGCAAGGTCTACTTGCCGGGCTCAGCGGGGATCCCCAGCAGCCTACCAGTTTGGACTGGCAGACCATCCAGCTCGCGACCAGTGTCATCAACAATCAGCAGACGCCGGTAGAGTTTGCATCGCTGGGGACCGCCATACGGGGCGCCCTACAGCAAAACCAGGTGTTCGCCGTCATCAGCACAACCGGCAACGGCAGCCTGTTTGATTTCACCGACGATTCGCTCAATATCTCGGACTGGCTATTCAGCCTCACGCCCGACGGCCTGGCTGACCCAAGCGGCGTTCCGCCGATCCTGATCCTCAAGTTCTATCAAGGACATTCGATCAGCGATCTCGTGGGCAATATCGCGCTATGGTCTCAGCCGCAGACGTTCAACCCGAGTTTCACGCCGGTAAAGGCACAGACCTATCTGGGAGGCATCATTCAGAGCGCAGGCGAGAGTGTGCAGGCAGAGGGCGCCAACTCCCTCTACTACAACTTCTACGAAGCTGTCACCAACCCCAATTTTGAAGGCATCCTGGCAGTCAACTGCAACCTGCAGCTCAATGCCCTGCCCTCCGCCATCCGCGCCGTGCTCGGCGGCATGACAAAGACCGAAGGCGACAAGACGGTCAGTAACATCGACGCCTTCCGCGCTCATCACGTCGGCATCCAGATCAACGACACGGATCCGAACTCTCCCATGCCTAACATGAGCCAGAGCTCCCTGTTCGGTCTAGTGGACTATGAGAAGCCTAAATCGACGCAACTGCCTGCGGTGACCGGTGGGCTGGACATCAACTACAACTTCGAGGTCGAGTACCTGCGCGCATTGTTCACAAACTCGGAATTGCGCTCGTTCTCATGCCAGATTAACCTGACGATCAACAACTTGTTCCAAACATCCGTAGCCCTGAATTCCAGTGCCACACATGGGCTCACGGCGGGAGTAGACAGTAACGTGGTCGTTATCACCGGCTCCTATCAGGCCCACTCCAACAGCGGCAACGACGCTAACTCTGGCCAGGGAGTCTACTCTTTTGCGGCCGAGGGGCAATTCGTCTTTAACTTCGATCCGAATAACCCATATCTCGACAACATCACACTCACAAAGCTGCAGTTCTCGTTCCTGCAGGAAACCCCGCAGACGTCGCTTTCGAACAATTCGTCCACGACTTCCACTATTCAATCGCGCTTCTCCATCTGGGGCAGCATGAGTTTCAAGAAACTCAACGTGCTGAACATCTTCTCGTTCGACAAGCTGTCTTTCGCAGACCTTGGCATCGACGTCAGCTACAACCTGACCATTACTACGGGGCAGGCGCCGCAGACCACGCCGCCGGATTTGAGCTTCTCGCCCGGAGACCTTCGCTTTGACCTGGGACAAACTACTTATGACGAAGGCGACACGAGCCTGCTCAGCCTGCTGCCCTTCCGGCTAAAGTCGTTTCTCTACTCGGAAAACGCCGATCAAACGATCGAAAGCCTGAAGTACTACGCGCTAACCGACATCCCCGGGCAAAGTTTCGTCGCAGACAAGTTCAATTTTGCCCTTGAGTTTGACCTGGATCTTGGATCTCTCGGCAGTCTCGTCGGGTCACTGGCGGCCTTCAAGTTCAGTTTCTTGATCGGGTGGCTCAGTGGCGACAACGGCGGCATTGCGTTCGGTGTTCAGTTGCCGCAGGCGGATGGAAAGCTGGAGATCAACATCCAGGGCGTCCTTACGCTCTCGATCCAGTATTTCAAACTGCAGTACAACACCGTTACCGGCACTAACACCTCTCTCGACGGCAAGCAGATTCTGGTGCTGGCGCTCCATAACTGCTACATGCAGCTCCTGGGGCAGCGGCTCCCCCCCGGAACAGGTTTGTTCGATTTTGCCCTGTTCGCCCCCGTGAACGACTCCAGCAAGATCGGATGGATCGCTGCATACAACGACGGCGAAAGCGGAGTAAATCCCGACGGCGGCGACAAGGCCGCGCTGGCTCAGCCAGCCCGTAGCGAGATGCGATCAGATCATTACAATCTCCCCGAGCTCACTTACGCCGGCGCGCAAAACCTCAGCGATGCGGTTTACGTGGCAACGACCGAGCAGCGACAGACAGCTCTTGCGACCGAGAATGGGCACGGCGCGACAGCGTTGGCCGATTCCCCTCAGCAGCGAGCATCAGTAACCTCAGCTAAACGAGAAAATGGCGGTGGATCATCCGGCACGACAACGTTGGAGCAACCCGCATTCGCGCTGCCGAGCCGCGGACAATTGGTTCCCGTGCCGAACGGCGGCGACACCGAAGACAGCAGCCCTGTGCTGCAGATCGTCTACCTTGGCGGCGGCCAGCGTGTCGGCCCTGATCCGGAAAATCCGCCAACAACCTTCAACGACTTCCTGAAGTTCATGCAGGGTAAATTTTGGGACGAAATCAAGAAGAGCAACTACGATGCCGTCTACCACCCGGATAGTAACTGGCTAGTGCTGGCGGACCTCAAGCTGCTGGGGATCATCGAGGTCGGCTTCGTCTTCTACGATGTCACACCGTTCTACAGCCTGATGCTGAATGTGAAGGACTGGTTCGAATTCGAGATCACGTATACCAAAATCAGCGAAAGCATGGGGCTGTTCTATGCAAACTTCACTCTGCCAGAAACGTTGCGCACGTTCGAGGTGGGCGCGGCTTCGCTGACACTTCCCTCCATCGGCGTAAGTGTCTACACCAACGGAAACTGGAAACTCGACGTCGGTTTCCCGGATAACGGCGACTGGAGCCGATCCTTCCGGGTGCAGGCGATGGCAGGTCCCGTGCCGGTCACCGGCTCGGGAGGCTTCTACCTCGCCAGTCTAAGCGCCGCAACCTATCCAGGTATCTTCCAAACGCCCTACCCCAGCATCATCGCGTTCGGTTTCGCCGCCAGGATGGGAGTCGGTAAGGACTTCACAGCGGGGCCGCTAAAAGCCGGTATCAGCGTGACATTCTTCGGCATCATCGAAGGCGCGGCCGGTTACCTGTCCAACGGTTCCACCGATATCTTAACGACGCCTGACGGCATCTACCTGTCCGGCCAGTTCGGCATCATCGGCCAGATCTACGGGTCGATCGACTTCAAGATCATCAAGGCAAGCGTGAACGTAACGCTGCAAGCCAGCATCGGAATCGTGCTTCACTTCGAGAGAAACAACCCAAACTTTAAGGGCACGATCCTCCTGTATGTCCAGGCCAGCGTCAGCCTCAGCGTTTCAGTAAGCATCAATCTGGGCTTCTTCTCCATCTCGATCAGCTTCAGCTTCAACGCTTCGTTCCGGTTCCAATGGGAGCTCGGAGGATCTTCCAGCGGGCAGGCAAAGCTGCTTCGAACGGCCATATTGGAGCGCCATGCCACGCGGCTCCTGGCTGCCCAGGCCGTAGCTCTCTGTCCCGGGCTGAATGCGGCGGTAGCGCTCTGGTTCAGTCCCGAATTGACGGTTTTGTTCCCGGATACCACCAGTGCTGGTACCCCCTGGCTGGCGTCGACTCTCGCCATCCCATACGACTCGAAACCGGCGCCGAACCCGGAATACTCACAGTTCCAGCCCTTCGAAGCCGTGACGACGCAGCTCGTAACCTGGGCGTTGATCAACGCTCTGAACCTGCCCGCCTACAATGCGACGGTAACCGAAGAGGAGCTCGATGCTCTGGATCAGAATCCCAACGCCCTGCTCGGAGGAATCGATTATTACGCCCTGCTCGAACAGCTCGGAAACTTCACGGCTACCGTCACGGTACCGACGGCGACTGTGCCTACGACGGCCAGCGCTACGGTCTTCCCGATGCCGCCGTTCCTGCAGATCCAGACGAATGGACGCCAGGAAGGCGGACAGGCCGCGGACTTCGACTACCAGTTCTCGTCCAAGAATCCGGTCGACCAGAATTACCTTGCGACTGTGGATGCTTACTTCAACCAGCTGTTCGTCAATCAAACTTCAGCGGCGCCTACACTGCTGGCAGCAGAGGATGTCACACAGGTCCCGCTCACCCAGGAAATCTTCGCGGACTACTTTACCGGCTTGATCCGCGGGGCTGTTCATCAACTCCTGCAAACGATCCAGAACGAAGGGCTCACCTCATCGCCGCTCGATCAATTGATCCGCGCGACAGTCGGCGCGGGCGGCTTCGTCACGGCAGCGGGACAGATGTCGAGCCAGTTCCGTAGCGGCGCGCGCCTGCCTTACACCGAAGGACTTACGATACCGGGTGGCCATGCGCAAACAACCACGAACGCCCTCTACGCGCTGCTCTGGCAGGAATTCCCGGTTGGACAGCTCAGCGGCAGTCCACTGCAATATACAGTCTCGCTCAGCAATCCGGATACAACGCAGACCTGGATCACGGCCAGCGCGGCGACCTGGACACTCACCGATACTATCCTTGCGCCCTACACGCAACTCACCGCTGCCGACATCACTCCGGCCACTACGCCGACTCAGCTTCCGTTTACCAACACCGGCCCGCAGTCGTTCGCCTTCTCCAATACGATAACATGGACCCAGCCAGGCCCGGTAACCCTAAACCTGCTGCCGTTCCCGACAAACCTTGAGCGACTGCAGAGCGCCGGGAACTCTCCTATCAATGTACTCGTGGAATCGAGGGAGACAGGATCGGCTTACCTGCCGGACGGAACTCCGCTCGCGGAAGGGACCTTCACCTGGGCAACCTCCATAGATCTCACGATCCTGCAGGTCCCGAGCGCGACGGGCGGCCAGATGCTGCCGGATATTTTCGCGCTGAGCGGCGCAAGCCAGCAGGATCAACAATTGCTGGAGATGCTGCTTGCGCATCTTTCGACCAACAATCCAATCGCCGCGATACAGGTCCTGTATCAGACGGCCGCAGGTCAGAGCGGGCTCTCATCGGCGACGATCAACACAGCCGATGTATTCGTCCTGCGCACCAACACGACCACTGTCTCCGTGCCGCCTCCGAATCAGAGTTTCCGTCTGGAAGCCGAAGCAGCACCACCTGCTGACGTGTCAGTCGGCGCAAACATCGCTACGGACTACGATTTCCTGCAGATTGTCCAGCAGGCGACCGTAACGAATGCGCCGGGCTACTATCTCCGCTATATCGATACGGACGGCAACAGCCTCTCCCCCAATCTCTTCAATGGCGGTCCGGCCACGGTCACCATCCTGATCACCTACATTGCCGACGGCACGCAGAACACGCAGCAGTCGCCGTCGGTGGTGCAGCCGTACTATAACTCGATCGTCCTGAACACAATGGCATCAGGACAGGTGTACTATGCCGAAACCACCGCCCCTGCTCTGGAAGTCCAGTACAACGCGGTGGCCGCCGGTTCGGTGGGCGTCGATCTGACACGCGCCAACAACAGCGCCTCGCTGCGGACCCCGGCGAAGTTCTCAAGCCTCCTTGCTCTCAACGCGGACGACGGACATACGCATGGCGACTTGATCCAGGCGCTCTACGACGCAGGCGTTACCGACGAGAACGAGTTGCTGCTCCACCTGGCTGAGGCGGGAATCGCGCCAACGCAGCTCAACGCGCTCTACAGCTTGATCACCTATCAGGTGCAAGCGAGCACGGGCTTCATCCAGAGCAACCTTTCGACGCCGATCCAACCTCAGCGACCCGCCAGTGCATCTGATACATTCAGCGACTATCGCGTGTTCGTTCCACTCTACAATCTGGCCAGGAGCAATCAGTCAGCTTCGGACCCGAACCGGTATGCATCGCTTGGCGATTGGTTCTCGATCGATTTCTACCAGAACGACGCCTTCGGAAACCAGATGCCCACGGCACTCCCATTCAGAGGCACGAACCTGTACTTCGACCCGATCACGCCGGTCGACCAGTGGCTGGGAGTGGTCCCATCGTTCAATTTCCTGGACGGCGGATCGCCGCAGGCGAATACGGTCACTGTGACGCTTGCGCCAAGCGCCACAGCCTTCCAGAGCCTGACAATCGACCAGGCGGCGGCCGCTCTGACCCTCTACGATACGATCAATCACCAGATCAGCGGCCCCGGCGTCTCATTCTATATCGAGAGCAACATCGCTCTGAATGCGGACGGATCTCTCGTCCAGGTCACGCTCACAAGCGATCAGGTCACGAGCATCCGGACGATGGTTTTGGGCATTATCGACTATCTGAAGACTTACACGGTCGGAAAGCCGTTCACCGGTGTCTCCAACGTCACCCTCCCGGTTGCCGTGACAGGTACAGGGACACTCCCACCAGTATTCACAATCACGGTTCTCTTCGGTATCCAGCGAGATGCGAGCTTGATCTCGCCGCTTCTCAAGGACGGAGAGGTCATCATCTTCCCGTCGGCTCAAAACGTCAACAGTCCGGTCTCACCGGACCCGCTGTACGATGTATCGACTCTGGCGGGACAGTTTGTGCTGGCCTTCACCGCTCTCAGGCTCTCCGTGGGCCTGGGCGGCGCGGATCAGACACCATCGAGCACAGGGCAGACGGCCGCGAACCTGCGAGTACTAGGCGTTGCATCCGACGGCACGGGGCAGGCACAATCGAACGCACAGGCGCTCTGGGCAGTTCAAGCCTCTCTGCTCAATATCAGCATCGGAACGGCCACGAATTCCGGACCGTTCTATCTCGCGCCGAAGCCGCTCGACAATACGCTGAACACCGGCGACGTGCCGCTCCCGGTACTGCCGTCTCCTTTACCACAGCTTCCTCAGACACAGCTCTTCGTAGACGTGGATCTGGATACCATGGGCCGCTCGTTCTTCCAGGCTGTCGATGCGATCCTGGCCCCGGCCTCGGCAGCGCGGACCTTCGAGCTTGCGCAGCCTGCCTACACAACCATCGCCAATGACCGCAAAGGGATTGCCGACAAATACTCGACCTACGAAGTGGAATGGCTTTTCCCCGAAGGATCGCCGTTCACGGGTTCTGCTGTGCAGCTCGGCCTCGCTCAGACCGCCTTCGGGCAGCAGATGCGAGCAGCGCTGCTGACGGCTTACGCCGTGGATACGGTCTTGCAATACGGTGTGACCTGGACGAACGGGGTTCCAGCAGGAGCGGGCGATCGGATCGGCATCTTCGGGCAGGTCCAAACGGTCAACGGGCAGAAGACGCCCGGCTTCGGCCTCTCCACGGCGCAGGTAACCGCGAACGAGAGCGGAACTGGCCTGCTTACCTTCTTGTACGGCACTGAGAACATCGCGAACGAATCCAGCGTCACGCTCGATCTTGAGTACAACGTAACGCACGTCCAATACTTCCTGCAGCCGTCCGGCGCGACACCGGCGGACGAAGCGCGGCCGTCTATCTGGCTTCAACTCATTGATCCATATCCGGCAGGAATTCCGCACATCGGTCCGTCCGGGACACAGACGCTCATTCCGCTGGTTTACCGTGTCTACCCGACGCCACCCACGGTCGCCAACCAATCCGGCATAGCAGGGTCGAGCTCAGCGCCATCACTCGAAAATCCTGTCAATCCATTGATCGCAGCCGCGGAGTGGCACTATCTGGCGCAGTACCAGGCATATCTTACCGAGCACGATCAGATCCTGGGCCAGATCACCTACAACACCAACCTGAACGCGGCACAAAACAAGAATGCGAATGCATTGCTACTGGGGGACGACACGATCTACTCGCTGTTCCAATCCCTGGCGCGCTTCACGGCGGCTTACGCCGTGCTGCAGCCGATCCTGACAAATCCCGTCGATCAAAATTGGGCAGCTGCCGCCGGCGCGTTCGCCTCGCTCGTCGATACCGTAATGAACAACCGGGGCTGGAACCCGGCGACCGCCAGCGCGTTCGCCGGGCCGCTCGCCAATATCACGGACAACTACAGGGTCACAGACCTGCCGAGTAGCAACCAGCGCGAAATTACTCTCACCTGGAACCCAAGCCAGGGCGAATCGAGTTTCGCCGGCGTCACACTCTCGATCGAAGCTATCGGACCGGACGGATCGCCATACCCGAACCAGATTCCCGGAACCGTTCCGAACGGCATCACAAACACATACAACCCTGTCCCGCCGCTGTCGGACCCGTGGGTGACGCATCAGCTCGAAATCGATTCGCTGAACGTGCTGAGCGCCGAAAACGCCCTGTTCGGCATCCAGATCGAACGGAACCTTATTGCAATACCAAGCGGCGACACGACCTTCACGCCAAATGGCGAGTTCATCTACCTTACGCCACTAGTCCGGCCCAGTCAGCCGGTCACACCGTTCGTGGACAACTCCGAACCGATCGACGTGGTCTCGCTGCCAAACCAGGGCGCATCGACCGGATGCGGTTCCACATCGCCTGCCCTCCTGTGTCAGAGGGTCTATACGATCCTGTACGACCTGATCGGCGATCCCGCGCAAGTCACCTCGCTCGTGGCTGCAAGAGCGAGTGCTCTATTTGCGGAGACCGCCGAAGATACTACGGCTGTACGCCGCGTGAAGATGGCCTGCGGCTTCCAGTACCCGGTAACCCCGGGCAACGGCAGCGCCCCGATCATGCCGCAGATTCCGGTGGTCCTGGCGCGATCCTTCGAAATCGACGGCTCTCAAACAAATCAGATCAGCCAGTTTGCCGCCCTGTACTCGGCGGCGATCCAGACCTGGTCTGTAAGCAACCAGGTGACTTTCGGCACAAGCGCGGCGCCGGGCGGAGGGCAGTTCATTTTCGATATTACGCTATATGCACAGCTAAGCGGACTGAACACCCCGGTGCTGCGGCTGCGTAACCTCCAGCTCGACCTCACGGATATCCAACCGTAGTGAGGCGCCGACTATAGATATCGAACCGCCGACCGGCGGCCCGTTTCGCTCACAGCGACAACCCAGCGCTCTCCGGCAGCCGAAAGCCGGAGAGCGCAACACAACCCAAGGAGAATGATCCAATGACGACCGCAATCAAGCAGGAATACGACACCGAATATTCAGAGTTTATGCTCAACGCCACCACGCCGTGGACCGGCGCTCCGCTCACGCTACAGCAATTCGACCAGGCGGTGCTTGCCCAGACAACCAACGGCTCTCTGGTCCTGGGCTATCTCAATATGACCACAACTACGAACGCCGGCGCCCTCACGCTGACGTCGGCAGGAAGCCCCATGAAGACCCCGCAGGCGCCTGCCGGACAGGGACGACCACTATTCGAGGTTTACAATTGGCAGGGCAATAACCTGAACGTAACCAATACCAGCACCGCCGCCAATACGCCGATTTGGATCTCCGCCATCGCGCCGGGTCTTCCAGGAGTCAACCCGGCGCCGCTGGCGGCAAATGGGCCGGCAGTCACAATCGCGGTTTGGGCGGCCGCGCAGGGTATTGCGCAATCTAACAACAACATCTTGCAGTTACAAACGAGCGCATCTACCATCGGCGTTTTCGCAATTATCGGCGGTCCGACCGATGCAACCGGCAACAACGCCTACATCATCGCCGTCAACGATAGCTTTGACGGCAATACAGGCCCGGGCACCGGCGTAACACCGCCTCCGGGATACTATGCTACTACCACGGGCAATGTCTATTCGTTCCCAGCTCCATGGCCCGGCGCGACGATCTTCGTGGCGAACCTGTCGCCCATTACCAGCACGACGAATACCGTGCGGCTTATCTCGCTCTAACGGCAGCCCGCGCTCCGGCGGCCCAAGCCGGAGCGCGACACTTATGGAGAATGCCTTCATGCCGCCCCCAACAGTCCTACAAACAGAGAGCGCCGGTTTCACGGGACTTAAAACAGTCCTCCCATGGTCCGGCGCTCCGCTCACTCTGCAGCAGTTCGATCAGGCGGTGATGAACCAGGCGCCGAATGGCAGCCTGGTGTTCGAATACCTGAACGTCACGGTTACCACGAATGCCGGTGCGCTGTCTCTAACGTCCGCAGGAAGCCCTACTAAATATCTGCAGGCGCCCGCGCTGATATTCCGCCCCGGCATCTTCATCAACAATTGGCAGGGAAACAACCTGAACGTGACCAACACGAGCACTGCTTCCAACACGCCCATTTATATCGCCGCCATCGGCCCAGGTCTGCCTGGCATCTCGCCGTCAAAGCTCACAGCGAACGCTCCTGCCGTCACGCTGCCCATTTTCGCTGCGGCCCAGGGCATCGCGCAATCTAACAACAATATATTACAGCTGCAGGCAAGCGCATCCACGATCACGATCTTCGTCATCGTCGGAGGTCCTACCGATGCGACCGGTAACAATGCCTATGTAGTTGCCGTCAATGACAGCGTCGACGGCAACACGGGACCGGGCACGGGGATCCCCGCTCCCGAAGGATATTACGCGACCACGACAAGCAACGGATATTCGTTCCCAGCGCCCTGGCCCGGGGCGACGCTTTTCGTGGCCAACCTATCGCCGGCAACCAGCGTTCAGGCGACCGTGCGCTTGATTTCTTTGTAGGACACTTTGCCGCGCAAGCGGAACTCTGTGGATTATGGCGTCATCAGGTGACTATGAACAAGGAGAGAAATCGAGCGAGATGGTGATCCCCCAACCATCCACATTCTATAAGATTATCAGCCAGTTCGTCGTCAATAAGGCATGGGACGGTTCCCCACTCGTTCTGAATCCGAATGAGGGCGCTGCGATGCCGGAGACTCCCAACGGCTCGATGATCCTGGCTTATGAGAATAAGTCCACGGAAAACAATCAGGGAAAGATAGCGCTGACATCCGGCGGGTCGGATCCGATCTTCCTGGTCGCTCCGGCGCTCACAAATCAACCCAGTTTTTACAGCTACAACTGGCAGTCCAACAATCTGAACGTCACAAACATCAGCCCGCCTAACACCGACACGCCGATTCGAATCCAGGCGATCGGTCCAGGGATGCCAGGGCAGAAGCCATTCCCTCTCCCGGCCGACGGCACGTCCGTGCCACTCAAAACCTACGACTCGGCCCAGGGAATGGCAAGCGGCGGCTTGAGTCAGCTGATCTTCCAATGCAGGGCCAGCACATTGGCTGTGTTTGTGTTGATCGGCGGCCCCCCTGATACGTCGGGCAACAACTCTTACGCCTTTCAGGTCAACGCCTCAGCCGACACAGGGCCGGGCACGGGTAAAACGCCTCCACCAGGCTACTACGCGACATCGCGAGGAAACAATTGCACGTTCGAGTTCCAATGGGGTGGAGCCACAGTCTTTGTTGCTAACCTCTCCGCCGAAACCGTCACCAATACCGCTGTCATCCTCCGGTCACTGTAGCTCTGATCTCACTGACGACAGGACTATAACTGAGAACCCCCATGACCGAACGTGGCATTTGCAAAATCGCCTGAAAGACCGGCGATCTTAAAGCAAATCATAACCGGAAAGGCCTTCGTTGCGGCAAATGAAAGGAATTATTATCGTATAATAAATAAGCAAGGCAGGCAGACACTCACCCCTTCCTTGAGCGCCTAGCTGCGAGCGCGTTCGCAGTCAACGGCGATCGGGACCGCGCCGGTAGACTGCCGGGAAGTGCGATTCGCCACGATGTCAGTATCCACCGCATCAGATTTCCGATTAGCTGATCACACTTCCGGCAACGAAGACCGCCGCAATCGAGCTATGATGCTGGCGTTCGTGGTCTTGATATTGATCTACACATACGTGATTTTGGCACGGCCGGCAGGTATCGAGTTCAGCAGGACAGTCGGGTTAGTTGGGAAGACGGCAATAACCTTCCTCATCGGCGGGTGGAGTATTTTTGACGGTCTGTTCCGGCGTGACGGCGCACGGCTGTCATGGCAAAGCCGGCGTTCAATTCCCATCGTCATCGGTCTCTCAATCGTTCTTATCGCGATCGGCGATGCGTTTCTATCGTATCGGGTTCTGGTCCTGCATCAAGCCTCCCGCAGCACATCGATCGCCGATTTCATCTACCTCTCCGCGTATCCGCTGATCCTGATCGGCCTATTGAAGATGCCGGTGCGTCCTATCCCTCTAAGCGACCGTGTTCAGACCGTATTCGACGGTCTGATCGCAATGACTTCACTGGTGACGTTCAGCTGGTTCTTTTTTCTTGGCCCTGCTCTGGAAGTCGGTGTTCACAGCATGTACGACAGAGTGATCGCAGCCGCATCGCCATGCTGCGATCTCCTTATGATGTTTTGCATACTGGTCGTGCTGTTCCATCCCGCTGAACGAAGGCTGCTGGTTCCTGTTCTGCTGGCGTGCTGCGGCATATCGCTTTCGGTCGCCGGAAACGGACTCTACCTGTATCTCGTGGCGCACAGCACTTCGGGCATCAATGGAATATTAACACCGATCTGGCTGTCTCAATATCTTTTCCTTGGCCTCGCAGGCATGGGCGCAAGCCGAACTCCAGCAAACAAAACCATCCCTCTTGAATCGAGCGAATTGCCGGCGAGAGTTCTGGAGAGTAATCAGCGGTCCCCCTGGAGGGCTCTCGCGCCCTATTCGCTCGTTCCGCCGCTGCTTGTCCTGGTTGCCTTCGTACTAAGCCATCCTGAGACGCGGCAGCCGCTGGCGAACGGAGTATTTGCAGGCGCCGCAGCCTTGATCTTGCTGATCATGATGCGCCAGATGCTGGCCATTATGGATCATGGCACACATAGCCGTCTCCTCCATGACGCCTACAATGAACTCAGGACAACTCAAGATGCGCTAGAGGAGAAAACCACGCTGCTTGCGCAGACAAATGAGCGGCTGCACCGATTGGCGACAACCGATCCCCTTACGGGTCTGGCCAATAGGCGGGCATTTCAGGACCGCATCGCCGAAGTAATACAGGCTGCGCCGGACGGCGCGCTGCAATGCGGATTACTCCTGCTCGATGTCGACAACTTCAAGCCCTATAACGACACTTACGGCCATCCTGCCGGCGACGAAGTCTTGAAGATCGTTGCGTGCTTAATTCGGGACGCCATACCTGAAAACGGTCTGGCTGCCCGCTACGGTGGAGAAGAATTCGCGGTCCTGTTGCCTGGGATGACATGTTCCGAGGCGCGAGCAGCGGCCGAGTTGCTCAGACGACGGATCGAAGAGCACGCGTTTCCGGACAGAGTCGTTACCGTAAGCGTTGGCGTAACTTGCTTGAACGGTTATTCGGGCTCCGAGCCGACCCGGCTGGTAACTCACGCTATTTCCGCTGCCGATGCCGCGCTCTATCGCGCAAAGAGGGCGGGAAGAAACCGGGTCGTGTTATCCGACGAACTCGACGGCTGAAACAAAATTCGCTATATCGTATTCAAACCCCTCTGCATCATAATGATCCGGAGGGGTTTTGCCTTGACTGCCCACCTGATAACCCACGGATTCAAAATGGAGTTAACATGATCGGACATCGAAAGCGTCAAATAATGCGGTTTCAGTTCACGCGTGCGCTAATATGCTCGTGCCTCGTCGTTATGGCGGCATCAACTTATGCCGCTTCGACCGCTCAAGTCCCTATTCCATCGCCCTGGGTTGAAGGCTCCGTCACATGCGCTACAGATGACTGGACCGTGGCCTCAGCGCCCGAAGTCACCGTAGATGCCCTGGCCGCCGGCACAACGTTTCAAAGCGTCGCAGGCGGACTGCCGGTCGGCGCTGAGCACGGAATGGTTATGGATGGCGTAGAAGCGCTGCTGGCGACCGGAACGCTTGCCTATGGCCCGGAGCCGGACTTGCTGATCAACAATTCACGTGGTTCCGATGCCGTATTTCAGCGCTCGTATCGCAGCAACCGCGCCTTCGCGGGCTACGCCTCTCCCGGCCTTTCCTCGGGCTGGGTGCACAATTACGATATTAAAATCGAGAGCGCCACTCCGAAGTCCTGGGGAACACTCGACGTCGTCTATCCATCAGGAGCGCGAGACACTCTTACCCCGGTCCTCAACGGTTCCGGCCAGGCGACAGGTTCATTCAAGTCCGGTGGTTTTCCGTTTGTGCCGTCCGGCAGACCCGGCCCTAAACCCGGAACGTGGAAGGACTTTGTGCTGCACTGGAAGGATGGAGGAGAGTGGCGCTTCAGACCTTCACTGGCCCATGAAGGAGCATATACTCTTTACGTCATGTCAGGACTTGAGATTTCTTACGATGCCAAAGGCCGGATCAAGTCCGTCGCAGACTTGCAAAGCCCAAAATCGCCGCTGATCGCATGGACTTATGACACCGCAGGTTATCTCAAGTCGATCAGTGGCTCAGACGGAACACTGGTCGATTACACATTCGAACCGTTTACGAAGCCTGCAACCCCATGCCTTAAGATGGTCTCATTCGGGTATTCAAAAACGAGTCCCGCCGACCCACAGCCACACTTTACGTTCGACTATCAGGATGTTGACGGACAGCTGCTGCTGAAAGAGGTCACGATGCCCAGCCCAACAGGTTCCGGCCGCGCAGCCTGCACATTTGAGTTTGATGACGGCCGCCTCCACTGCTTCACAGGACCGTCAGGCAGCTTCCATGAGTATCAGTATGGCGAAGGCAATACCGCAGTCTCCGTCAAGGAAGCCTCCGGCAAGCTCCTGCTAACATGGACGCAATTATGGGACAATCTCGGACGGAATACCGGTAATATCGATGCTCACGGCAACAAAACGACTAACGAGTATCATTAGGGGGCCGATAAACGCTCTATGACCAGCCATCATGCGATTCTTCGTATGATGGCTGGTCAATCAACTAGCTGAACGGCCGCGCAACACCACCGGCGCTCACGATTACTTTGCAAAGCTGATTGACCCAATCGCTGCAAATCGCCTTATTCTCCCACCAGCCAAACACGCCGTACAGTTCGCACTTGCGATAGTAATTGACGTGATTTGAGGTGATACTGTCGAGATTGTTTGCCTTTGAATCCAGAACAAGCTTCATGCCATGGTCTTGAGGCTGGTGCCCACGCGCTTTACACCATTGGAAGTACGAATCTTCATTCTTAGCAAGCACAATGATGTCTTTGCGGCTATCATCGCCTTTTTCACTGGTGTTCAAGAGGAATTGATGGCTTAATACAGCCTGGCCCATGCCGAACGACTTGTGCTGCACTCGGCTGATTGATACGGCCCGTTTAGGAAGGCGCTCTGCTGCCGGCTTCTCTACAACACTATACATCGAATACGAAACCACCCCGGACGCTTCAACACTCTGCAAATACTCGGATGTTGCATCAACGGATTGTGCGAACTCGGCAATGCGTTCAGCCATAACATCATTCAGCTCGTCCAGATTCTTCAGCTTTTGGCGGCGCACGTCAACCGAATCCATTGTGCGCAGGTCTGGTTCCTCGATCGTTCGGATTGTGATCGTGAGCTCCATATTCGAGTTATCCTTTGCCCTCCGAACATTCTTGACTTCCGTCATGTGGAAACTGTACGGACCTAACAATATAGCGATCTTAGAAGCGACGGCGTTCCCACTTTCGCGAAATTCAGACCTAATGGAGGCGCCGCCACCGATAACATACCCATAGCAGACCTTCTTAAAATTGTAATTGGGGTTTATACCCCCAAATTATAGCAAGCTATGCTTAAAGACACCTTGCTTACCAATTCAAACAAAACCGATTAAAGCGCAACTGCCTAGTTGCATTTTAATGCCAACGAAGGTAACATGCAATAAAGAGGTTGCATATGACAAACACAATCGAAAAGCGGATAGAACTTAATGCGCCGATTTCACGGGTCTGGCGCGCTCTTACAGATCACCGCGAGTTTGGCGAGTGGTTTCGGGTAAAGCTGGATAGCCCGTTTATTCCAGGAGAAACATCACGTGGCAAGATTACATATCCCGGCTACGAGCATATTACATGGGAGGCGGTTGTCCAGAAAATGGAGCCCGAGCAGCTCTTTTCCTTCACATGGCATCCCTTTGCGATAGAACCGGATGTCGATTACTCGGCTGAGCCCCCCACTCTTGTCGAATTCAGATTGGAGCCTACACACGATGGCACATTGCTTTTGCTCACGGAATCCGGGTTCGACAATATTCCCGCAGGCCGCCGTCCGGACGCATTCCGCATGAATGATGGAGGCTGGACCGAGCAAATGAAGAATATCGAAAACTATGTCACAAGAGCATCCTAACTCCGCTGCCGAAGTCGAACACTCCCATGCGGAAGTATTCGCCGCATTGGGTGATGAGACCCGCCTGTCGCTGATTGCGAAGCTGTGCGATGGCCAGCCATATTCGATATCGCGGCTTAGTGAAGATTCCAAACTAACACGTCAGGCGATCACCAAACACCTTCGCGTACTGGAGAGCGTGGGGATTGTGCATAGCGTGCGCAGGGGGCGTGAAAGCCTTTTCGAGTTCAATCCTCAGCCTGTGGAGGAGATCAAGGAATACCTTGATCTGGTTTCCGAACAGTGGGATCAGGCTCTTTCCAGGCTAAAGGCGTTTGTCGAAGAATAGTATTCTGGAATATCGTATGTTCAGTCTGTGGATTATGACTTAGCAAAATCCGCAGACTGAACACATAAAAGCGGCCATACGGCATTTTGGGACTTTCGCCCCACCCTGAGCCGGATAACCAAATGATACACTGAAGGTGTGAAACGCAACGAAGCATCCAAAGCAGCGTGGAAGATGAATGCCATATGCTATCTGGATGTGATTCTGTGCCTCATCCATCTTGCCGGCACGCCAATCTTGTTCCTTGAGGTTAGAGACTATCTCCGGTTTCTCGTATTATACGCCCTCTTCACAACCGGCATTGTCGGCTGCATTTGGTTGACTTTCCGATTTATACCGCGCGACTACGATGGCTCCGGCATCGGCACAGGACTAATCTTAGGAGCAATTTGTTTCTTTCCTGTGTATTTCACCACTCCGTTCATCATTTTCGGCAGAACTATCTATCACCTCAAAGAACTGGCGCAGCAGCGAGCACAAGCCACCTCGCAGAGTGCAGCGCTCTCACATCAGGAACAGCCCATAACGGATGTCTTGGGAATCGTAATACACTCAATTATTATCTTGATAACACTAATTCCTATTATATTTATACTGTCGGAGATTTGCAGTCGTATCTTTCCTCCTCCAAGGCAGCTGCGCGATACGTCACAACCTGTGGATTGGCCGAGGGACACAATCAAACGGACATTGCTCACTGTCCTTCGAAATATCTCTGTGACCGAAATTGTATGGCAATACTGGACGTACGAAATCAGCCAGCCGAAAGACCTTCTGTTCACCCGCCCGATCAGCTATCACTTGTTGACGCTTGCTCTTGTCATCCTCCGCCCTGTACTCAAATATCCGCGTTCACGACAGAATTCGATAGCCACGATGGAGGGCGGCAAACGTGCCCAACTGGTTCAAAAAGCTATGGACGGCCCGGCTGTACACCCGCAGATTGAGGCAGCAGACTTAAGCCCCGGCAATCCTATCATACTATCTGCATCTTCGCGGCCTTTCCGGGACCCGCTTATGAATAGAAAATTTGCGACATGGCTCGAATACGATCAGCCCCATAAATTGGGGCCGAAGCTGGTTGTTTTCACGTTTTCATCCGCATCGACCCGCTCTATACAACTGCCGTACTTTGCCGACACATACGGCAATAGCGACAATGTCAGGTTTTATCTACTCAATAGTAAGGCCGTATTATTGGGCACGACACTCCTTGCGACGATTGATCTAGATACAGGCACAATCAAAACAACAAGCCTTGAGGCCGAAGCTGATTTTTTCAGCCGGCATCCGGAACGGATTCTTGTGTGCGAACGATGGATGGTCGTTGCGAGAAAATTCCATGACGCCGACATCCGCATTATGAACCTAAATGACTTTGGCCTGAGATCCATTGTCGTTCCGCGCCATAGTATTCAGGGCCTCACGAAACATTCATTGGTCATTACGGGCAGCATGGCCGGATACGCGAGTATCGATCTTGAGACGCTGACTGAGACCCCGCTGTCTTCAAACGACATCTGGTGGTTTAATCAAAAGAAGGATACTGTCGATGACGATCTGATGGTAACTCCGAAAGGTCAGGCCTTAAGAACTAAGAATACTGTAAACGGTGTTATTCATGAAGCGCGCACCGGATACGCGCATTCGGGCTACCTGGTCTCCGGGAACAGCTTATTCTGGACGCCATCCGAAGGCGACAATTTACTGCTTCGAACTGAACTGGACACCGGAAATACGGAAAGAGTATTAAACGCCCCTGGCGGCCTTAACGGATTCGACTATGCCATTAACGATCGATTTATCCTTAAGAGCCGGCAGCAAAACTTGCAATTTGATCCGGAAAATTACGAGACTTACCCCATTCTCCTTGAACTTGTGCCGATACAGACGTCGCCTCATTCCACGATCACAGTCATTGTCGAACAGAGGACTGCTTCTTAGCATTGCCGCATTCGTGACGGACCTCGTTTGCCGCTCAAAGCCACCGCAGATGCTCTCATTCATCTGCTGCGAGACAGTAATTCCGAAGGATGAAAAAAATCCAAAAATCCCGGATTGACAGATCCAGATTATTTTGGTATATTTGGATCACAGAGCAATGAACAGCTTGAATGAAACAACTGAAACGGGACTGTCATCGCCGACAGTAAGCCATATTGCAGATTCTCTGGAGCAGAGAATCAAGCAAGGCGTATATCAGAGCGGCCAGCGACTGCCCACGGAACGATCTCTTGCAGAGGAGTTCAAGGTGAGCCGGATCACGATCCGTTCAGCCGTCAAGGAGATCGAGCGCCGGGAGTTAGTGGTGTGCTCGGCAGGGTGCAGGCCTTTAGTGCGTGGTAGCCGTTCGACGCTCCATCGGGCAGTTCCAGCGGCTGCAAGGCGAAGTCTGGCTCTCTGGGTATGGCCAAGCCCTACCTGGCTTGGCTCTGTAATGATTGTCAACGGGATCCGCCAGACACTCGACCACGACGATTTCCGCCTCATTCTTGAGAGCGCTATCGGAGAAACGTTCGAAGAACGTCTGAGCTCGGAAGACCGTTTTCTGCGGCGTATCGGAAACGATCGCGATGTCGAAGGCGTAATTCTTTGGTATCTCGGCGACGATATCAATCGGCCTGCGCTCGAAGCGCTCCGATCTGCAAACGTTCCGATGGTATTTCTGGATCGGTTGCCGCCGGATGGGTTTGATGCTGATTATGTAGGAGTGGATAACGTCCGGGCGGCGGATCAGGCCGTTAAGCATCTATTGAGTTTAGGGCATCGCAGCATTGCCCATATCACCAATATGGATACGGCGTCCACAATTACTGAGAGATACTCGGGATATTGCAAGGCTCTTGAGCGTGCAAACATACCTGTGCGGCCGGAAATAGTTATGCGCGACAGCCTCACGGGCGATCGGGCCGAAAGCACGATTGCATTGGTAGAAGCCCTATTAGCACTACCGGACTTGCCCACTGCAATATTCGCTGTCAACGATGAGGTGGCTTACCGAACCATCGCGGCAGTGAAGGCGCTTGGCAGGCGTGTGCCCGATGATATGGCTGTTGTAGGCTTCGACGGCATTGAACACTGGAGGCCGGAGCCGCCATTTCTCACAACTATGTGCCAACCCTTCGAACAGATGGGGGCGAAAGCCGTAGACTTGCTGCTGGAACGCATCGCGCTGGGATCGGCCGGCAGCAATAAGCATGTATTGCTGGAAGCGCCTCTTAGAACAGGAGGCTCCACGCATCGAAAGGAGGCAATACCGGAGCACGCCGCGATACAATCTTCCTAGCCATACTTATTGGTATCGGAGCGGCGTTGATCAGGCCTTGCATCACAAACCCCGGCGCGGAATATCGTCAGGGAAGCATCAGCCACTTAAAATCAAGTAATCGTTCGCGGAGCGCACATGATGCCAGCTTAACTGCCGGCAATAACTGTAAGTCTGGCGCATGCATGCGCAATCCGCATACAGAAGGAGAGATCAGTGAAGCATAAATTGGGGTTTACACTTATTGAACTGCTCGTCGTGATAGCAATCATAGCGATTCTCGCGGCTATCCTCTTTCCTGTTTTTGCCAAGGTTCGCGAAAAGGCCCGGCAGAGTACATGTCTCTCCAATGAGAAGCAGCTAGGACTGGCCCTCATGCAGTATATGCAGGACAGCGATGAAATGATGGTTCCGTATCGAACTGATGGTTGGTTTACCGGCAGCTCAGTCAATTGGGCTGTACTGCTAAGACCATATTCAAAGATGCAAATCTACGGCGGAAGCTCGATCGTTCATTGCCCGGATCTGGAGGCCGATTTCTACCACCAGTATGGAACAAGCCCGACTAACGGCGGAGATGTCTGGTCAAGCAATTTCGTGAACTACGGAATGAACCTCGATTACTTGAACCCTAACAAGGACTGCAACAACTTTGCGCCGCATACCGGAGGGATCATTTGGTGGGGACCACCCACCGCGTTGAGCGCCATAGAAGCGCCTGCAGCGACTGTTTTCGTGGCTGACTCCAAACCGGAGGTGATTCTTTCGAATGGCGCATACTATCCCAGCGACTGGATGGATGCTCCCGGAACAAATTCAGGCATCGGAGCGAGCAATTCACATGCATGCGCCGGCGATGGCTGGGGAGTCGGAGACATTGGTGAGATCGGAGGTCTGGGCGGCGCGCATGGTGTCGCGGATACCCAAACGAATATGTTCGATCCACGACACTCGGACGGAGCCAATGTCGTTTTCTGCGACGGCCACGTCAAACGCTTGACACCGGGCGCGGCGGCCGCAGGCACCGACTGGAATCCTTCCAAGGCTGATGGCAGTGTACTACTCACCGATCTGTCACAGAATCTGTGGTCTCTTAACAAATCGGGGAACAGTGATCTATAAATGGAAGTGGATTTCGTGATTAAGCCGGCAAAATTAATAATTGCCGTGGGTATTGTTGCAGCTCTTGGGGGATGCGGAGCCAGAGAAGACGCCACTGCGGTGCCGCCTCCGTCCGCGCATGCACAGGCGCCACCTGTGCTCGCGCCGGCAGCTAACCATCCCCCGCGCCTCAAGCCACTATCCGCAGCGCCGCCTGCACACCAATAGGAGTGAGCGCCGGCAGTTCAGCTGCTGGCGGCATACTGAACAATTGCGACCACGAGATCAGTACTCGTGGTCGCAATGTCTTCCGGGACTATGCTATTCCCCTATTTGCTTACTGTCCCTTCTGCGGCTGCTGATCTCCCATCAAGCTGCGGAGGTCGATGATCGTCCCCTGCCCTGATGTCGAAACTTGTGGAAGGTGGCCGTCCCACTTGTCGATCCACTCACGGGCCAGCACTTTCGAGCCGCCCTGCGTGTTTAACGCCTGCGCCTTTACACGGTTGGCTTCCGCCTCGCCCTTGGCCTTGGTAACTGCGGTCTGGGCCTCCATCTGGGCCTGAGCAAGCACGTACTTCTGCTTCTCGGCGCTCTGCTGCGCTACCTGCTTGGATTCGATCGCCTGGTTGAATTCGCTTGAGAAGTTGAAATTCGTAAGGCTTACGCCCCCGCTCTCGACCTGGATATTGTAGTTGAGTAGCCGGGCGGACAATTGCGCGTCGACTTCCGCTTTAACCTGGTCACGCAGGCGAATCAACTCCTCTGCCGTATATTTAGCGACTACTGCTTTAAGGGTCTCCTGAACGGCCGGATGAATGATCCTGTCCTGGTAGTCAAGCCCCACTCCCTTATACAGCAATCCGACCTTTGTCGGATTGACATGGTAGTTGATCGCAACATTCGTTTGTACAACCTGTAGATCCTTGCTGGCGGCGGCAGCCTCAGCCTCCGCTTTCTGAGTTCGGACTTCCATCAGGTCAACATCCTGAGCAAACGGAATAATAAAGTTGGCTCCCTCATTCAATACACCATGAACCGCCCCAAACTCCAGCAAGACTCCGCGATACCCTGCCGGTACCGAACGATAGCTCGCCGATGCAGAACCGAACACGATCAGTAAAATGCCCACAATTCCGGCGGCGCGTTTGCCGGATGACACTGAAACCTGCGCTCCGGATTGACCGCGAACGGAATTCGGGGACAACATCGCGCCAATGAGAAGCGCGACACCCAGCGCAAATAGGAACATTCTCAACCTCTTCCTTCTTGTTGCGCGCCAGCTGCCATCTATTGCCTGATCTCAATTGCAGGACGTCGGCAAATATGCTCCGCGCATGTTACATCATCTGACACAATAATTTAAAAATCGTTGCACAGAGCCACTTGTAACGCTTAAGAACCGATTTACCGTCAGTGATTTTGAAATTTGCTAAAACCTTTTTCACTCCCAAAATATTGCCTTTGCGTTCCTGCTAAACCTGTGTTACAATGAAGTTAAGCATAGCATAGCCCATCTAACGACGCAGCCACCGACGGCTGCGTCGTTGGACGTTTTCCGAGCAGCTGTTCTCCAAGGGAGGACAGCTGTTTTTTTGCGGCGATACCTCATACTGTAAGCGGCCCTTAAGCAAAATTGCTATAATCTAATGTGCCTCGCGCATCGACAACCCTCTGTCAGAGATGAGATCGGCCTCCTATGCTTGACAACAAACAAATCGCCGACCGGATCCGTATTCGACGCAATGCGCTGCGGATGACACAAGAGGAACTCGCCCATAAGCTCGACATCTATAAGAACACTGTCGACCATTGGGAATCGGGCAGCAAGATGCTTACCGTGGAAGAGATCCAGAAGGTGGCAGAAGCCTTGAAAGTGCCGGCCGCGCACTTCTTCCCGGAGAATCCCGCAAAGAAGCTGGCCGGGCAGGATGGGCGCTTTTCACCTGTTGTCGATGAGCTGACGATAGCCGCATCTCATGACTTGCTCACTCCCGAGTTGGTGGATGACATCGCCAGGTATATAAGGTTTCGTGTCGACGAGTCAGGGCGCGCCTGGGGCGTCTCCACCACGCCGTCAGAGATCGATGCGGATCGGCGGGAGCAAATCTATCTGCAGGAGAAAGCAAAGCGTGAACGGCTGGCGCCTGCGCATCCCGCCGGAGATCCGCAGTGGCTGCCGCCACCGCCCGGAGCCATTCCCCCACCAGGTTCCATTCCCCTGCCCTTTCCAAAGCGCACCTTAACACTTGGCGATCGCATTACTGCGGGTATGGCCGTGGTCGGAGCATTGGCGATCCTGGGAGTATGGGCCGTCAACCGCGCGTCGTCACGATCGGCTGCCGGCGGCGCAAAAGTTGCATCAAGCAAGATCGCGAGAGATGAGGAAAGACTTCACACTATTCCTGGCGCAGCTGCGGCGGCATCAGCAGCCCTCATTTCCAAGACCCCGGAATCGACTGACCTTCAAGTCGAATCCGAAATGATGAAACGACAGGCTGGGTGGGTTATTCTGGATGGGACAGTTCGGAACAACGGTCGTCAAAGCCTTGCCGGAGCTCAAGCGCTTACAAGCTTCTCCGATGCCCACCATCGTCCAATCGAGGTTTCGACCGCGCTGGTGAAGGCTGATCCTATTCCGCCGGGAAGCACATCAACATACACAGTGTACGTTAAAGACAATCCCTCGATCACAAACTACAAAACCGTTTTCCACGTCCTGAAAGCGGCAGAAACAGCAGAAGACACTCAGGAACCGGCCCCCACGAGTGTCGCACCTCATAGGCGGAACAGGCGCGAGCCACGCCGTGAAACTCGCGAAGGGCCGCGCCATTCCCCTCGCCATCGAAAACATAAGGCCCATTGAGGTTTCGCGCCCGCGAAAATCGCGGGCGCGAAGTCAAATCCTAGAAGTTCGCCTTGGGCACGCTCACCTGGAATCCCCAGCCATGCGTGTAATTATCGATCTTAACCAGAAGCTTGTTGATTCCAGCCTCAAGCCGGATCGGCGCCTGATCAGCCTCACCACCGACACCGCGAACGACTTCATGCGAATGGATTATCTTGCCGTTGAGCCAGATCCGAATACCATCATCGCTTCGGCAGCTCAACACAGTCTCACGGGCATGAACGGATTCTATCTCCGTGTATCCATAAGCGATTGCATACTCAGCCTGACCGTACTCGCCGGTGAGATCGACAACACCACTCTTCGTGCTCGCCTTTACTGAACGCCACGTTACCGTTTCACTTCCAACGGCAAATTCCGCCGAGAGGTCGACAGCAAAATCGGCAGCAATGAAGGCATCCTCAAGCGGCGTAGGCATATCGAGCGATATAACTCCCTCTTCAGCACTTGGGAACGGGCCGGCAATGTGCCAATCCAGGATAGCGTCATCAGCCTTTTTAGCCTGCGCGGCATCCCAGCTTGCCCTCAGATCACGAGGGTCGACAGCGCCGAATGTTTTGCCGCTCGTTGGAACCAGTGTAGGCGCATTCAGTGGTGGTAGAAGGTCGCCATGCGCGGCGATTAACTCATCGCACATCTCCGTGATCTGATCCAGAGTCAGTGTCGCGGCTGTAAGCGGGTCAAACATTGCCGCCTGGTACACCGCTTCGCGCTTGCCGTTCATTGCGGCTTGAATAAACAACTCGTGCTGCGCGACATGAGGCTGCATGTATGCGGCAAGCTGCACAGGGATCTCACCTACTCGGGTAAGCTGCAGCCCGGATCGGTCGACCAGGGTCGGAACTTCCACGATGGCCGTATCGGGTAGATTTGAAATCGCGCCGTAGTTCGGCATATTGCCGTAAACCACAGAAGGAGTGCCCGTCACGATGGAATGAATGATGGTGCTTCCGTACTCGTGGCTGCGATGGACTTCCATTGGGGAGTCAGAGACGCTGAACTCCTTCATCCGCTCGAACTCATCGACGATTCCATCACAGCGCCGCAGATATTCATCGATCGGCACGTCATACTTCGCGATAACATCCTGGCCGCGCGGAATGAAATACGGGCTGTACTCGGCGTTGTGCTCACTCGACTCCGTGACGAAGTGACCAAGCCGCTTCATCAGCTCAAAACGCACCTTGTTCGTGCCATAAACCTTCGGGTTGTTCATGGCTTCAAAGAGACGCGGATACAGATCTTTGCCGTTCTTCTTGATGCTCAAATAGAACGCCATATGGTTGATACCGGCGCAGATAAACGCGATATCATCCGGGTTCTCGCCGATATAGCCCATCAGCTGGTTGAACGTTCCCTGAACACTATGGCACAGCCCGACAGCCCGAATGTTGCTTGTCCGGGAAATCGTCTGCATGTTCATGGACATCGGGTTGGAATAGTTAAGGAGAGTCGCGTTGGGACATACCTCCATCATATCCTCGCACATGCCCTTGATCATGGGATAGGTGCGCAACGCCCGAAACAGTCCCCCAGGCCCGGTCGTGTCTGCGATCGTAAAATTCAGGCCATATTTTCGTGGGATTTCAAAGTCAACCAGAGTCGAATCAAATCCGCCGATCTGGACCATATTGATGACAAAATCCGCGCCGGCCAGCGCTTCACGCCGGTCAAGAGTCGCCTCGATCGTGGGAGATGCGCCCAGCGTTTTCGCTACCTTACGGCAGAGATTCGCGCCGACCTGAAGACGGTCGGGATCGATATCCATATAGCTGAATGTCGCATCGCGAAACTCAGGATATCCAAGAATATCACCGGTGAGATTCTTGGAGAATACAACGCTGCCTGCGCCGATCATGGCAACTTTGATCATGTTAAGAGCACTCCGAAAACTTATTGAAATTCGTTATTAGGCTATGGGAGATGAAGGCTTACTGAAGATGGCCTGCGCCCGGGATAACACCGCGGAAGTCCGACACACAAATAGAGAGCCGCTATTGGCGGCTCTCTATTTGTGGCTGGCATTGTTTACATGTGGTGGATGGTGGACGGGCTGACTTTGGCGGAAGCCGCTTTGGTAAACTTGGCGGGATCCTTGTCGAAGGCCGGCTTGCATCCGGCGCAGCAGAAGTAATAAGTCTTGCCCTTGTAGTCGCTGTGGCCAGCGGCAAGCTTCTTCGAAGCAATGGTCTCGCCGGTAACCGGGCAGACCAGCTTAACTGCCGGAGCGGTCTTGGCTGTGTGCTTTGCTGGCGCTGCGGCGGTTGCAGCGCCGGCAACGATGATTAGACCGGAAAGTGCTGCCAGGAAATTTCTCATGGTACGGTTTCTCCTTGACCTTGTTACCCTCAGTATACTATACTAGTCCGGCATTTCGCGCCGTCGACGCGTCTGTTACATCGCGCCTCGACATTGAAGTCGGTGCAGCAGGCGTTTAAGTTGGGCTGAGCGGAATCCGAGTTTCGCGTTTGCCGTAAAGCGGCATACGCTTTTAAACATCGATTTGCAGTTATTGCAGAAGGAGCGCATGGATTTGGAACGCACGTTCTTAATGATTAAGCCTGACGGAGTACAGCGTGGGCTTGTGGGAGAGATCATCCGGCGGTTTGAGAACAAGGGATTCACACTGGTTGCCCTGAAGTTCGTCACACCCACGCGGGAGATTGCGGAAGAGCACTACGGCATACATCGCGGCAAGCCGTTCTTCGAGAGTGTTGTAAGCTTCATCAGCTCCGGCCCGGTCGTCGCCACAGTGTGGGAAGGCGACAACATCGTCGAGCTGTCCCGTAAGCTCGTCGGCGCTACCAAGCCCACCGAGGCCGCTCCCGGCACAATCCGCGGCGACTACGCCAACACCATCGAGAAGAACCTCATCCACGGTTCGGACAGCCCCGAGAACGCCCTCGGCGAAATCAAGGTCTGGTTCCCAGAGTTATAAAGACGACGAATGGTTGAAGAATCAAACAGCCTCCCGGCAATCGCCGGGAGGCTGTTTGATTTCGCAGGCGCTCGCTCGTTTGGACCCACCCCCTCCCATCCCGATGGGAGGGCGCGTTCGCCAAGGCATCTGGCTCTCGCCTCTTGACCAAACGCCAAGATCTAGAGCGTCGTTGCAAACCGGGACGAGCCCTCCCATTAAAGACCCACTGGTGGGCGGGAGGGAATAAGGGTGGGTTCTTTTCCTACCTTCTCACCGCTCCCAACTTCTCTTTCAGAGCCTTCTCCACTTCGGCTGTCTGAGCATCCACATCAGCATCCGTCAATGTCCGTTCCGGAGAGCGGAACGTCAATCGGAATGCAATAGCCTTCTTATCGGCAGCAACACGCTCGCCTGTGTAGATGCTGACGACATCAAGAGCTTCAAGCAGATCCGGATCGGAGACATCGCGAGCGGTCTTATCGACTTCGGCGAATGTCAGGGCGCGATCGACTTCCACCGAGATATCCCGTGACACCGCCGGATATCGTGGCAGCGGCTGGTACTGGTTGCCGTCGGAGGCATGCTCCAGGAGCGCCTGCAGATCCAATTCGAATGCTGCAATCCGTCCTACGCCGCCGGGAAGGTCCAGATGATCCTTGACGGCATCGGGATCGACTTCGGCCACGTAGCCGATCGGCTGACCATTCAATTCGACAATGGCTGTCCGGCCAGGATGCATTGCGTGAACGGTTCCGGGCTTATACGTGATCCCATCGACACGCAGAGACTGCACAAGATGCTCCACCAGTCCGCGCGCCGTGTAAAAGTCCACCGATCCGTTATCGACGGCAGACCATGCCCGAGGCGCTACACGACCGGTCAGCACAGCGGCGACGTGACGCCTTTCCGCGTAAGGCGTTTCGCCTTCGCCCTTTGCGAAGACTTTACCAACCTCGAACAACCGAGCATCGGTTTGCCGCTGCCGCACGTTGTGCGCCAAAGCATGAAGGAGGTTAGGAACGAGCGCAAGGCGCAAGCCGGAAAGTTCGGCGGAGAGCGCATGCCTCAGCGTGATTCGCTTGGTTTCGCCATCGTCAAACGGCGTGAATGGCGCAAATGAGTGTGTCGTCGCTTCGCGCAGCCCTGCGCCGCCAAGAGTATTGCGAACGCGGTTCGAGAACAACCCAAGCGGAGAATCCGATGCCGCCCCACCCGGCCGCTTTGGCAGTGTTTCGGGCAGACGATCGTATCCGGTCATCCGGCCGACCTCTTCCACAAGATCGATCTCTTTTACGAGGTCGGGGCGGAAGGCGGGAACATGAACGGTCAGCGGATCGCCATCCGCAACGGTCAGACCAAGACGGCGTAGACAATGCGCGATCTGATCCCGATCCAGCGTGGTGCCAAGAATACTGTTCACGCGGCTTGGTCTCAGCGTAATTACCGCGGCCATGGGAGGCTGACCGTAGTTATCGATCCGCCCGAGGACGACTTCGCCGCCGGCATGCTGCGCCAGCAGTTCCGCAGCGCGCTCAAGGGCGATCGGCACCAGCTCGGGATCGACATAACGTTCGAAGCGATATGAGGCTTCCGTTGTAAGATTGAGCGCCTTGGCGGTACGGCGAATGGAACCTGCATCAAAATGCGCCGATTCCAGGAAGATGTGTTTGGTTTCCGAAGTCACTTCCGTCTCAGCGCCACCCATGACACCTGCGACAGCAATGGGATGGCTGCGATCACAGATAGTCAGTGTGCCGGTGGGAAGGGCGCGCTCAGTGCCGTCAAGCGTGATAATCGTCTCGTCCGCATTGGAAGGACGTACGATCACAATGCCTTCGGGAAGCTTATCGTAATCGAAAGCATGCAGAGGTTGACCAAGCTCAAGCAGGACGTAATTGGTGACGTCCACGACGACATTCAGGGGACGCATTCCGGCGGCGGCGATCCGCTTCTGCATCCACTCCGGCGACGGTCCAATCGTGACATTCCGAATGACTTTGCCGGCATAGCGAGGGCAAAGCTGCGGATTGGTGATGAGAACCGAAGCCCAGCGATCAACATCCTCGGCCTCTTCAGGCAGAGGCGCAGGCCGCCATGACAGCGGGATGTCCAGGGCCGCGGCGGCTTCACGCGCCGTTCCCAGCGCAGACAGCCAGTCGCCACGATTTGGCGTGACCTTCGTATAGTACACAGGACCGTCATCACTGTCCTGAATTTCTTCCACCTCGAGGCCGGCCATTGTGAGACGCGCCGCGAGGACATCATCGCTGAGGTCCGTATTCACGAACTCGCGAAGCCATTCAACAGGTAGCTTCATAATTAGAACTGCCGGAGGAAACGTATGTCGTTTTCGGCGAAAAGCCGGATGTCGTCGATGTTAAAGCGAGCCATGGGCATGCGGTCGATACCGAGCCCCCAGGCAAAGCCTGTGTACCGCTCACTGTCGATTCCCATGGATTCGAGGATGTTGGGGTGGACCATGCCTGCGCCGCCCAGCTCAAGCCATCGATCGCCCCATTGAATGGCGACTTCGACGCCTGGTTCAACAAACGGGAAGTAGTCGGGCCGGAAACGGACCACGACCTCGCCAAAGAGCAGGCGCATGAGTTCGGCAAAGGTGCCTTTAAGGTCGGCAAGGGTCAAACCCTCATCGACAGCAAGCAAGTCCACCTGGTGAAATGTGTGTGAGTGCGTCGCATCGAGAGCATCGACACGGTAACATCGCCCAATTGTTGCCTGCCTGATAGGCGGCCGCTGATTCTCCATCACATGCGACTGGAAAGCCGTGGTTTGCGTTCGGAGCAGGTAGTTATCGTCGATGTAGAACGACATCTGCTCGTCGAATGCCGGATGGTCGGGCGGGTAATTGAGCGTCTCGAAATTGTAGTGGTAATGCTCGACATCGGGATATTCACCGAAGGAATAGCCCATCGAAATCAGAGCATCCTTGACGCGCTGCATCTGCGCCGATATCGGGTGCCAGCCGCCGGTCCACAGGGGACTGCCGGGCAGGGTGACATCGACGGCGTCAGCGGCTAAACGCTCGGCGCGCTCGCGTGCGGTGAAACCGCCGCGGATTTCAGCCATTTGCTGCTGAAGCGCATCCTTACGGGCGTTGACTTCCTGGCCAAAGGCCGGGCGCTGGTCGACTGGCAGAGTACCAACAAGGCGCAAGAGACCGGTTAACCGGCCCTTGCGCCCAAGGTATTCCACATCGACCCCATTTAACTCGGCCGTGGAGGACGCCTGTGCGAGCGCCGTGCTCGCTTCGGCGTAAACCCGGCTCAGTTCTTCCTGAGGGGTCATGGTTGTTAAGATGCGGCTATGCCGGAAACAGGAGCAGCGACAGTGATATTAAGCGACTGGACAAGCGTCGCAAACGCGGCGCTGTCTCTGATCGCCATCTCGCTCAGAACCTTGCGGTCCAGCACGATGCCTGACTTGTTCAAAGCATCGATGAAGCGGCTGTACTGCACTCCCTGGAGGCGGCACGCAGCGTTGATGCGCGCAATCCAGAGCTGGCGGAAGTTACGCTTCCGGACGCGACGGTCACGGAACGCATAGTTTCCGGACTTCATGACCTGTTCGTTGGCGCTCTTGAACAGGCGGTGCTTGCCACCCCAGTAGCCGGCGGCTTCCTTCAGGATTTTGTGGTGGCGCTTGTGGCGCATTACGCCACGCTTAACTCTCGGCATTTCTATATCTCCTCAGGCAGCTCAAATCACCGGCCGCCGACATGTAACTGTAATGACTAGTGATCGAGGCCGTTCGGAAGCATGCGCTTGATAGCCTTGCGCTTGCCCTTGTAAAGCTGCGATTCCTTGCCAAGGCGGCGAAGCTCGCTGGGGCTCTTGTGTATGTTCAGGTGATTCAGGCGAGCATGCAGGTGCGTAATCTTGCCCGTACCCGTCATTTTGAACCGCTTAGCGGCGGTCTTGCGCGTCTTGATTTTCGGCATCGAACGTTCTCCTCCGTCGTGGGCGCGCCGCGACGGCGGCCGCACTGTCGACCATTGAATAATTGCTGCGGTTTCACTCAAAAGTTCATCCGCGATACACGGCAACGAACCCGGCGCCTCATGGGTCCGGGTTCGTCGACATACTCATCCCGTGATATTAGCCAGGGCTGGTTTTAGCCCTGTGGCAGCGCTGACGATCCAGAAGGCGGCGGAGCGCTCGGGCGCGGCGCCGGGTTCTGGGCTTGTGGCTTCGGCGCTGCCCCACCCTGCTTCACCGGACTCAGGATCATCGTCATCATACGGCCTTCCATGGCAGCCGGCTTTTCAACCTGCCCCACTCCGGCCGTCATCACCACGATCTTGTCCAACTGCTGACGGCCGAATTCCGGATGTGTGATCTGCCGGCCCTTGAACCGGATCGTGATCTTCACCTTGTCGCCGTCTTCCAAAAATTTGATCGCATTGCGAACTTTGACTTCGAAGTCGTGCTCTTCGATGTTCGGGAACATTTGAATTCCCTTAAGTTCACTTTGCTTATGCTTCTTCGCGGACTCTTTTTCACGCTTTGCCTGCTCGTATTTGAACTTACCGTAGTCCATAATCTTGCAGACAGGCGGCTGGGCCTGCGGAGCAACCTCAATGAGGTCGATACCCCGTTCACGGGCAATGGCGAGGGCTTCGCGAGGCGTCATGATTCCAAGCTGCCCGCCGTCCTCGTCGATCACGCGAATTTCACGAGCGCGAATGCGCTCATTCATATTGACCCGCGGCTCACGCGGATCTCTGCGGAAGTCTCTGCTGTTTATATATCCCTCCGAAAGCGCCTTAAGCGAAGCCGCTAACTGGCTTACATCTCAAAGACTCCCGTTAGTATAACTAAATACCGAACTATTGTCAACCATTAAGGACAGAATCTAGAGGGATTCTGTGAGAAAAAGACCCACCCCATCCCCTCCCGAAGGGAGGGCGCGTTCTCGTGACTTGCAAAGCTTACAGTTCTTGGCATAGCGCCAAGCGAAAGTAGCCTTGTGCCAAGGCGAATGGCCCTACCCTTCGGGGAGGACGCAAGGAGGGGATTCCTACTCCGCCGTCTCTTCCTTCAAGCGAGTTAGGAAGTCGTCTACGGCGATTGCGCCAAGGTCGCCCTGGCTGCGCTTGCGCACGGATACATTGCCGCCGGCCATGTCGCGATCGCCTACCACGAGCATATATGGAGACTTTTGAACTTCGGCTTCGGCGATCTTCTTACGGATACTCTCGTTACGCGTATCGACATCGATGCGGAAGCCTTCCTTCCGGAAGCGCTCTGCAACACCCTGAGCGTACTCGTGGTGGCGATCTGCGATCGGAATGATTACGGCCTGCACCGGCGCCAGCCAGAGCGGGAACGCGCCGGCATAGTGCTCGATGAGGACAGCCAGGAACCGCTCAGTCGAACCTGTAACGGCGCGATGCAGCACAACCGGCGTATGCGCCTGGTTGTCCTCGCCGATATACTCGCATCCAAGCCTGGCAGGCTGGATGAAGTCGACCTGGATCGTGGAGATCTGCCAATCGCGGCCAAGGACGTCACGCGTAATGAAGTCGGCCTTCGGTCCGTAGAACGCCGCCTCGCCTGCCGCCTCAAAGTATTCCACTTCGTTGGTATCGAGAGCGCGCCGCAACGCTGCCGTTGCAAGCGTCCACTTCTCGTCGTCCTTCACGTACTTGCTATCCGGATCTTCATCGCGAAGCGAAAGGCGCACGCGGTAATCGGAGAAGCCATAGCGCTTCAATGCCTCTCGGATCAGCTTCAGGGCAAGTGTGAACTCCTGCTCGATCTGATCGGGCGTACAGAAGATATGACAGTCGTCCTGCGTCAATGAGCGAACGCGTGTCAGACCGTTCAGCTCGCCGCTCTTCTCGTAGCGGTAGAGCGTCGCAAACTCCGCAAAGCGAACCGGCAAATCCCGATACGAGTGCTGCTGAGTGTTGTAGAGAGTCATGTGCGACGGGCAGTTCATGGGCTTCAGACGGAATGTCGGTCCGTTTGGATCCACCATCGGGGGGAACATGGCGTCGACATAGTTCTCAAGGTGTCCCGACTTGCGATACAAATCTTCTTTGACAAGATGCCCTGTCCAGACGTGGCTATAGCCGTACCGTGTCTGAAGATCGCGGACGTAGGTTTCCATCGTGTGACGGATTATTTCGCCCTTCGGCAGGAACAGCGGGATCCCGCTGCCGATATCCTCACTGAAAACAAACAGACCAAGCTGGCGTCCCAGAACACGATGGTCGCGCTTCTTCGCCTCTTCCAGCCGGCGGTGGTAGTCGTCCAACTCTTCCTGCGTATTAAACAGGACGCCGTAAATACGCTGAAGCTGTTCACGATGCTCATCGCCGCGCCAGTAAGCGCCGGCGATGCGCTCCAGTTTGAATACGCCGATCTCTCCAGTAGAAGCGACGTGAGGTCCGCGGCAGAGATCGATGAACGATCCCTGCTGATAGTAGGAGATCGTCTCACCTTCGGGAAGGTCGTTAATCAGTTCTGACTTGTACTTCTGCCCGCGCTCGCTCTCGAATGCCAGGGCCTCTTCACGCGGTCTGACGGTACGCTCAAGCGAGAGGTTCTCGCCCTGGATGCGTTTCATTCGCGCCTCGATATCCGCGAGGTCATCGGGCGTCAAAGTGCGCGGTAACTCAAAATCGTAATAGAACCCATCGTCGATTGGAGGTCCGATAGCAAGTTGGGCTGTCGGGAATATTTCCAACACTGCCTGAGCCATCACATGCGCCGCAGTATGCCGTCGCTTCCATATTTCGCTTACGCCTACATCGCCATCGGAATAATCTGCCACGTTGCACCTGCTCCCACCGAAAAAAGTGCTGTATTATGTTCGATTGGGGTATCTTTTGTCAAACCGTTCGAACACGGCGATTTCGCGCTATAATGTTATAGAGTCCAGCTGTTCAATGTAAGCGCCGGGGCAGCGGAGCAAATGTTTCTTTGGACGAGGCGAGCGCCGAAGCCGCCTCCGCCGTTGTAGGCAAACACGATGCAACGCAAGTTTCAAGCTCTTGTTGAGCGATTGGAGCCATATGCCCGCCATCAGCCGGCGTCGTACCGAACAGAGGTAGCGCTGCTGGCCGTCCTTGGCTATGCCTATGTCGTAATGCTTGCGGTGGGAGCCATCGCTGTCACAGCGGTCCTCCTGACAAAACTCCTCACCCTTCATGTTCACCTGGCCGAAGCGCGACTGCTCTGCGCGATCGTGATGGCTCCGCTGCTGATCGTAATCGCCCGACTTGTCATCGTGCTCTTCCGCATGGAGCACCTCACAAGCGACGGTTATGTCCTCCAGCGGTCATCGGCTCCTGAGTTTTTCAAAATGCTGGACGAACACACCAGCGCCCTCAAAGCGCCAAGTGTCGACCATGTTCTGCTGACAGGCGAGTTCAATGCCAGCATGTTCCAGCGTCCGCGTTATGGCCTATTCGGGCGACCGATCAATCATCTGGAGATCGGCCTCCCACTCATGAAATCTCTGTCGCCAGAGCAGTTCCGAGCTGTGCTGGCTCATGAGCTTGGGCACCTTTCGGCAAATCATAGCCGCTTTTGCAGCTGGGTTTACTCCAACCGGCAAACCTGGTCGCAAGTCCTGGAAAGCTTGCAGCGCCACGATAGCATTCTATCGCTCGTGCTGAAGCCGTTTGTCACCTGGTATTCGCCCTTCTTCAACGCCTACTCGTTTGTGCTGGCGCGAAGCAATGAATATGAAGCCGACCGCGCCGCAGCGCATGTCGCCGGTTACAAACAGTTTGCAGAAGCCCTGGTAAATCTGCGCATCCAATCACAATTCCTGAATGAGCGCTTCTGGCCTGCGGTCTTCCGCCAAGCCAATAAGCTTCCGGAGCCGCCCCTATCTCCATTCAAGGCGATGTTTGAAGCTTTAAGCAAGGGGCCAGATCGATCCGATGCCGAACGCTGGTTTGAAGAAGCGCTCGCCGAGCGGACGACGCTCGACGACACGCATCCCAGCCTTAGCAGCCGGCTTGCCGCCCTCGGCTTTGCCGCAGTCGCAGGCGGCCCACTGGATTGTGGACGCCCGCCGATCGATCTTCCTGAAGCGCCACAGACAACGGCCGCCGATGTCTATCTGCCTCGCTTGTTCGATTCTTTTGTAAAACGCATGGAAGAGGACTGGCGCGTCCGAATTAATCCGGCATGGCGGAAACGTCACGCGCAGGCGCAAATTTCCCTTCGCCGCCTTGAAGAGCTTCGCGGCAAGTCAATTCGCAAGAATCTCGCCGAACAGGAACAGTGGGAGCGCATTGCGCTGACGGCAGAGTACTACGGACGCGATGCCACTGCGCCGTTGCTCCATGAGATCGTTCGCGATCATCCCGACGATACACGCTGCCTGTACGCTCTCGGCCTACTGCTGCTTGAGCATGACGATCCGATCGGCATGAAGCTTGTTGAGCGCGCAATGTGCCGCAATCAAGAGATCGTCATTCCGGGCTGCCAGGCCATCTACTACTTCCTCAAGCGTAACGGACGCAGCCAGGAAGCGGTTGCCTACCGGCAGCAGCTTGAGCGCGCTCGCGAGCTGCGCGAACCAACATATCGGCCGACCATCCAGTATCCAATCTCCACACAACCGCGCACAGTTCCCGCCGTTGCGCAAGCCCTGCGTCCTGAAAAGACCGTTAAGATGGACAGCACGGATAAGATGCCGTTTTAGGGACGCCTGCGCTCCCGGCGGTTGTAACCGCCGGCCCTCAGACGTGTGGGGAATTACGTTCTCTGGTATACTCACCATAGCTCACGGCGCTCATTGCCGCAGGCGCAAATGCTATGGACCTGTTTGATCAAGACACGGCGGGTATCCCCGCATCATCTAGAAACGCCGGCAGCAGCTCCGATCCGGCTTCGGCGCCCCTTGCGGCTCGCATGCGGCCGAAAACCCTTGACGAATTTGTCGGTCAACAGGAGATCGTCGGCCCCAAATCCCTGCTGCGCCGCGCAATTGAAACCGATGCCCTCACCTCAGTCATCTTCTACGGTCCCCCTGGGGTCGGTAAGAGCACTCTGGCAGGCATCATAGCCGGGCAGACCAAGGCTCAGTTTGAGAGCTTCTCAGCCGTAACACAGGGTATCCCCGATTTGCGCAAGGTAATTGAAGCGGCCGCGATGCGGAAGAAGCTTTACCGATCGCGCACGGTTCTCTTCATCGACGAAATTCATCGGTTTAACAAGTCTCAACAGGACGCTCTCCTCCCGCATGTGGAGAATGGGACAGTCGTATTAATTGGCGCAACCACCGAAAACCCGTATTTTGAGGTAAACGCCCCTCTCCTCTCGCGAGCTCGGGTCTTCACTTTCCAGGGATTGAGCGATGACGACATCGGCGCGCTCATCGACCGAGCCGTCGCCGATACGGACCGGGGCCTTGGCACGCTTAACATCGAACTTGAGCCAGATGCCCGCGCGCATATCCTTGATAGGTCAGGCGGCGATGCCCGCACAGCGCTCAACGCACTGGAGCTTGCGGCCGTCACCACGCGACCGGAGTCGCGCAAGGCCGGCGCGGTGCGCCGCATTACCCGCGAAGTTGCCGAAGAGGCCCTTCAACGGCGCGCCTTGATGTACGACAAGGCCGGCGACAACCATTACGACACGGTCTCGGCGTTCATCAAATCAGTCCGTGGGAGCGACCCGGATGCCGGTCTTTACTATCTGGCGAAAATGATATCGTCGGGTGAAGATGCCCGCTTTATTGCCCGCCGTCTCGTTATCCTGGCATCCGAGGATATTGGCAACGCTGATCCGATGGGCCTTCTTGTCGCGAATGCAGCGGCTCATGCCGTGGAATACGTCGGCTTGCCGGAAGCGCAGCTCAACCTAGCTCAGGCCGTTACTTATCTCGCGTGCGCGCCAAAGTCCAACGCATCCTATAATGGTTTCAAGCGCGCAATGGCGGATGTGGAAGCTGCCCGCTCCGGTCCCGTTCCTAAATACCTCCGCGATCCTCGCAGCGGAACCGGACGCCCAAAGGAAACCGACACGCCCTATCTTTATCCACACGATTATCCGGAAGGATATGTGGCGCAGACCTACCTGCCCGAAGGCGCTCAAACTCAGCCTTACTATGAACCCAAAGATATTGGTTTCGAATCCAAGATCCGCACCCGCTTGCAGCGCCTGCGCACTCCGGCGGATAATGATGAAGAGCCTGCGTAAAGCGATTAAACAGCATTATTCAGAGTTAATGATACAATCATCCCCCGCTCGTTGACCGCAAGCCGTTTTATGTGGATAATGGACGGGATATATGCGGTAAGAAGGAAGTGCTACGCGTGGATGCCCGCTCCTCGATAGAGTCTCAATTAGATACGTGGATTAAGGATCATGCCGAAGACATCATCGCGCAAACGCAAGGCATTCTCCGCATACCAAGTGTAGCGGGGCCGGCTGAGCCTGGCGCGCCGTTCGGCCGAGAAACCGTCAATGCCCTGGAGTTCGCGCTTGACGTGGCTCGCGGCTATGGTCTTACTACAAAAAACCTCGACGGTTACGCCGGTCATGCTGAGTTTAAGTCGTCTGCGGCTTCGGATACAGCGCCGATTGTAGGCATTCTGGCGCATGTTGATGTCGTTCCTGAAGGCGACGATTGGCAGCATCCTCCTTTTGGAGCGGAGATCGAAGACGGCGTTATCTATGCGCGTGGCGCAATTGATGACAAAGGCCCGGCAATGTCTGTGTTGTTCGCTCTTGCCGCCATTGCCGCACTTAACCCTCCGCTCACGCACCGCATTCGAGTTATTCTCGGTTGCGACGAGGAGAGTGGATTTGGGTGTGTCGACCACTACTTTAAACACGAGGAAATGCCCGTCACCGGATTTACTCCCGATGGCTCCTTCCCTCTGATCTATGCGGAAAAAGGAATCGCCAGCTATACGGTTAAGGCCTCTGTTCCTGTCGTATCAGGCGATCTCTACCTGACACGTCTTTCCGGCGGCCTTCGTTCCAATATGGTGCCCGACAAGGCTTCGGCTACTCTCAAGGGTTCTAAGGCAGCGCTTGAGACGGCTGCTGCCCTTCTGACAACGCGAACCGATGTCGAAGTGGGCATTCCCACAGAAGAAGGTCTCACCATCGTTGCGCGTGGTGTATCGGCTCACGGAAGCACTCCTGCTCAAGGCACAAATGCTGTCGTACTTCTATGCCAGGCTCTCGCGGCTGTAGATCTCCCTCATCCGCAGGCGAAACTGTTGGATCAGATCGCATCATGGGGCGGCGACACGGACGGCCGAACGCTCGGTATTGACGGCGAGGACGATATCGCAGGCCCTCTGACATCCAATCTCGGAGTGGCGGTGTATGAAGATGGGACCTGCAGTCTGACACTCAATGTCCGATACCCGGTGTCATGGACGCTCGATTACGTTACGAACAGGCTTCTTGCGACGCTGGAACCGACGTCTTTTGCATTAACCAATACTGCCGAGCATCCTTCGTTGTATGTGCCGCTGGATGATCCGCTCGTCGCGACTCTTCTTGAAGTCTATCGCGATGAGACAGGCGACATGTCGGAGCCGCAGACGATCGGCGGCGGAACGTATGCGCGCGCTATGATAAAGGGCGTCGCATTCGGCCCCACTCTCGATGGACGTGAAGGAGGCGCACACCAGCATGACGAGCACTGGTATGTGGACGACCTCTTACGCGCGTCACGCATCTATGCCAAGGCAATCTATCGCCTGGCATCGCAGGTCTGAACCATGTCAAGCAAACCAACAGTTGTCGTCGCGATGAGCGGCGGGGTAGACTCTTCCGTAGCCGCCGGTCTGCTACTGCGCCAGGGATACAATGTCCTGGGCATTACAATGCAGATATGGCAGGAGAGCACGACTCAGACGAAGGGCGCAGGCTGTTGCAGCCTTGGCGCTGTTGAGGATGCGCGCCGTGTAGCAGCAAAGCTGGATATTCCTCATTACGTGCTCAACTTCCGTGAGTTCTTCGCCGAGAAGGTGATCGAGAACTTTGTGGATGAGTACAAGCGCGGCCGAACGCCCAACCCATGTGTCAACTGCAACCGTTACGTTAAGTTCGATGCTCTGCTGTCGAAGGCTCAAGCCCTTGGCGCGGATTTTCTGGCAACGGGGCATTACGCTCGCGTCGAGTACAGTGAAGACCGCCGTCGCTGGCAGCTGCGCCGCGCCGTCGATTCAACCAAGGATCAGACATACGCGCTTTATCATTTTACACAGGATGAACTTGCTCACACGCTGATGCCGCTTGGCTTTGTCGACACAAAGGCTGTGACACGAGAGATCTCCGCTGAACTAGGGCTTTCAGTCACCAACAAACCGGATTCTCAGGAGATCTGCTTTGTTCAAGGCGGGTCATACACAGACTTCCTCGCAGGCATCGCCCCGGAGACAGTAAGCCCCGGCGATATTGTGGATACATCCGGCCGTCGCCGCGGTACACACGAAGGCATCGCCTTCTATACGATCGGACAGCGAAAGCGGCTGAATGTCGGCTCCCCTATTCCGCTGTACGTGGTCGATATTCAGGCAGAGACCAATACTGTCGTCGTTGGCGATACAGAAAATCTCATGGCGGACACGCTTATTGCGGATGATATGAATTGGGTTGGATTGGCCGGCATTGATAGCCCAACCCCTGTTCAAGCCAAGATACGATACAACATGCCGCCGGCGGATGCCATTGTCGAACCAGGACCTTCAGCAGGCGAGGTGATACTCAGGTTTAATGAGCCTCAGCGCGCCGTTACTCCAGGACAGTCGCTGGTGATGTATCAAGAGGATGCAGTTGTAGGCGGAGGCACTATTCAGCGCCGCCTGGCACGTCATGAAGTTGCGCAAATATGAGTGATCTAGATAAAAGAAATACGGCAAATGCTGTCTGGATAGGCGTTGGTTTGGGTATTCTTGCGGGTGTAGCTACCGGGCTGGTCATCGTTGCCAAGCGGATGCGCGACAAGCAAGATCCTCTCACGGAGAGCGTCGAGGATCTGCGAGATCGTGCTGAGCGGGTGCTCAGCGAGCTTTCTGAGAGTGTAGCCCAGATAACCCAGCGCGCTCAGGAGTTGCAGACAGGCAGCGAAACGATATCCGCCGGCAAAGCCGATACCATCTGAAATTATTTCAAGGCGCTTTTCCGGCGCCGCAAGTAATCTGTGCGGCGGAAATTAGCGTCCTAACATAAATCCACACCGTCACATAAAGGAGACGCGGACTTGAACCTCACGATGAACAGCCGCACGCCGAATGAAACGACCTGCATCCTCGAAATCGAAGGCGAGATCGATGTTTATACATCGCCTCAACTCAAACAGGATATCGTCAAGTTGGCCGAGGCAGGCACAAAGCACCTTATCATCAATCTCTCGAAAGTCGAATATCTCGACAGCACTGGCCTTGGTGTCCTGATCGGCGGCCTGAAGCGCTTCCGCGAGAAGGAAGGCAACCTTGTTCTGGTTGGCCCCGGCATGCGGATTCTGCGTATTTTTGAGATCACCGGACTGGATAAGATCTTCGATATCTATGCAACCGAAGAAGATGCGGCCGCTAAAGAGGGGGTAACTCTGTGAGCGAGTCGCAGTCTGATACCGTTCAGTTGATCATTCCCTGCCGTCCTGAATATGTAGGCGTCGCCCGGCTTGCCGTGCTGGGCATCGCCAGCCGCATGCCGTTCTCCTACGACGAAGTGGAAGATGTTCGCCTGGCCGTTGGTGAAGCCTGTACGCACGCCGTTGAGCGCGCGGGCAGTTCCCCCTCTACGATCCAGATCACCAGCACGATCGGAGCGCGCGCGCTTCTTATCGAAGTCGCCGACAACGTTCCTGCCGGCACCGAACCGAGTGTGCCATCTGAGGAAGCTCAGAATCTGGCCGAAGCCGGTGTCGACCAGCAGGGCCTTGGCGCTCTGCTTATGGAGATCCTCGTCGACGAGGTTAAGATTGATTCGTCCGCAGCCGGAACCATCGTGCGCTTGACCAAATACGCACCCGATTAAGAGAATTTCTGTGGCGCCATAGACAAGTAAGCACAATGACAACAAAGAAGCCCAGTCAAGACTGGACACAGGACGACGCAGAAACACTCTTCCTCAGATACGCGCGCACCCGTGACTCCCAGCTCCGCGATCGCCTGGTCGCGATGCACCATAATCTGGTCCGTTATCTGGCGGGTAAATTCGTCAATCGCGGAGAGCCTCTCGAAGATCTCGTTCAGGTCGGAACCATCGGATTGATCAACGCCATCGATCGTTTTGACTCCGGCCGGGGCACTAAGTTCTCAACATATGCCACCCCGACCATCGTCGGCGAAATCCGGCGCTATTTCCGGGATAAAGCGTGGAGCCTGAAGGTGCCGCGCCGACTACAGGAACTGAACCAGACTGCAGCGCGCGCTCAGGAAGAGCTGAGCAGCAAACTGGGCCGTCCTCCCACGATCCAGGAAGTTGCCGCCAAAATCGGAGCAAGTGAAGAAGAGACACTCGAAGCTATCGAACTTGGGAACGCCTACGATACGGTGTCTCTAGATAGCAAGGTCGTCAATGATTCGGACAGCGCCCCACTCTCTCTCGCCGAGTTCGTGGGCGCCGAAGACGAATCCCTGCTTAAGATCGATGCATATGGCGACCTGGACCAGGCAATTGAGAAGCTTGAACCACGTGAGCGCGCAATCATCATCCATCGGTTCTTCAAGGACATGTCGCAGGCGGAAGTAGCCAAGCAGCTAAACATCTCGCAGATGCACGTATCGCGTCTGCAGAACCGCGCACTGGCCCAGTTGAAGAAACACATGGACGAATCGATCAATTAAAACAAAAAGAGCAGGCCATCTGGCCTGCTCTTTTTATTTCTGTATTCTACTCCTGAGGCACATCCCGCATCAGACGTTTCGCCGTCCACCCCAGTTTATCATAGATAGGCTTCAGATCATAAAAGCCATATCCAGTGAGCTTTTTCGCATCCTCCACCAAATCAGGCAGAAACTTCTCACAAAGCTCAACAGCGCTCTCACGTGCCATAATGTCGTCTGCATGCGGGTAGAAGACGTTGTACCCCGCAAGTTCCACTTCTACCGCCAACCGCATCGCCACAGCCAGGTCGCGAACATCGACATACGCCCACAACGAAAGATCTCTGCGCTCCGCGTTCCAATCAAGACGGCGTTTCAGCCATCCCTCTCGTTTCATCCGTTCAAGATCTGCCACAAAAGGAGGCCGCATCACCACTGTGGTAATACCGTGCATTCTTGATGCCGTGGCGGCAGATTCTTCGTTCATCAGCTTGGACAGACCGTAGACATCCTGCGGGCGGCGTGGGTGCGCAGCGTCGACCGGGAGGTAATCCGGAAGGCATGGATGCGTTGGAAATGAGTGACCTAGCGCTCCAACGCTACTGGTAATCACAACGCGCTGAATTCCCTGAGCAACGGCCGCGTCCAAAATGTTATTGGTGCCGATTACGTTGACACGGAGCAGTTCGCTGGAAGTTACATTGTGTGGGTTAGCATAGGCAGCGCAATGGATTACCGCATCGCAGCCCTCAAGATGCGTCAGCATTTGCAGCGGATCGGCGATATCCGCGTAGACTCTCTCGATCTCATCGCGCTTCCACTCGGCGCCCGGCGCCCGCATATCGATGGCGCGCACTGTGTGGCCATGGTCAACTAGTTCGCGGGCAGTATAACGCCCCACGAGACCGGCAGTGCCGGTTACGAGAACTCTCATGAACGATCTTTCTTGGAAAAATGCTGCTTCTATCGCTGCTCAAACAGCATTTTGATCAAGTGAGTTCCATCCTCGACCTGCGTGGTCGCTTCGGGGATAGCCCGCTCATCAAATGGGAAGTGCGACTGTCGGTTGGGTTTTGTCGAGTCATAGAGCAGGAATGGGACAGGACCTTCCGCGTGAGTTTTCTTGGCAATCGGCGTCGCATGGTCAGGCGCAATCAGCAGCCGGAAGTCTCCGCGCTTGCTCATTCCTCCCAGGATCGGTCCCAACACCTTTTTGTCGATGTCTTCGATACTGCGGACCTTGTATTCTATATTGCCCAGGTGTCCGGACTCATCGGGCGATTCCACATGAACATACACGAAGTCATGATTGTCCAGGGCATTCAGAGCATACTGAGCCTTGCCAAGATAGTTGGTATCGATGAAGCCGGTAGCGCCGGGCACATTGATGATGTCCATGCTCGTTGCGCGTCCAAGACCGCGAACAACATCTACCGCCGTAATGACAGCTGCTGTCTTTCCATGGGTAGCCAGAAACGTCGGCATATTAGGCGCATATCCCTGCCCCCATAGCCAGATCATATTACCGGGATTTTTACCGTCATCACGACGCTTACGGTTGATCGGATGGTTATCGAGGAGGTCAAGCGAGTCAAGCATAGTCTGCTTCAGCTTCTCAGCGCCATCACCTTCAGGCCAATAGGCTTCGAGCGGCTGCCCCACGAAATCATGTGGTGGGGTCGTCTTCAAATCGACTTTGCCCGATCGCCAAGCCATGATATGACGATAACTTACACCGGGATAGAAATTGAAGGCGCGCCCGCCCAGTTTGCTGTTCACAAGCTGGATCAACTCCTGGGATTCTTCGGTGGATATGTGACCGCTGGAATAATCCAGCATCGTCGTGCCATCCGATGTCACCAGTGAACAGCGGAATGCGACATCATGGCTGTCCAACGGAACACCCATGGCAACGGCCTCAATCGGGCCTCGTCCGGTGTAGTATTTGCGCGGATCGTAGCCAAGGAGAGACATGTTGGCGGCGTCGCTGCCCGGGTACATGCCCTGCGGAACGGTCAGAACCGCTCCCACGAGGCCGTCGTTGGCAAGCTTATCGAAGTTTGGTGTCCGCGCAGCCTGCATCGGCGTCTGGCCGTCAAGCTCCGCAAGAGGAAAGTCGGACATGCCGTCCGGTACAAGAAAAATGTATTTCATAGTGGTACGTCTTAAAGGCTCCGGCCCGTGATCCGCTTATATGCATCACGGTAACGCTCGGCGGTCTTCTCCGCGATTTCAGCGGGAAGCTCGGGACCAGGAGCTGTATGGTCCCAGTCCAGTGTCAGTAGGTAGTCGCGCACGAACTGTTTATCGAGCGACTGCTGGGAGCGGCCCGGTTTATAGATCGATGCTTCCCAGAATCGTGATGAATCCGGTGTCAAAGCTTCGTCGATGAGAATGATTTGATCCCCAAGACGGCCGAACTCGAATTTCGTATCGGCAATGATAATACCGCGCTCAGCTGCGTATTCGCTCGCTCGCTTGTACAACGCGACACTCTTATCCTTCAGCTCGTCGAAAACGTCTTGCCCCACAGCTTCAGCAGCCTGAGCCTGCGAGATATTCTCGTCATGACCGCTGGAGGCCTTTGTGGCAGGTGTAAAGATCGGAGCGGGGAATGGATCACTCTCCCGAAGACCAACAGGAACGGGAATGCCGTAAAGCCGCACTTCGCCGCCATGCGCAAAGAGGGTCTTATATTCTTTCCATGCGGAGCCGGAAATGTAGCCGCGAACGACACACTCCATTGGGAATGCCTGGCACTTCTTTACCAACAGCGAGCGGCCTTCAAGCGTATCAAGAAGATCGTCACCCACGCTCTCCGCTCCTGCTGCCGTCAATCGTTCAGCGATCGCCGCGCGGTCACTCGCAAGCAAATGGTTAGGCACAATGTCTGCCGTCAGCTCGAACCAGAACAACGACATTTGCGTGAGGACGCGCCCCTTGCCCGGGATTCCGGTCGGCAGCACAACATCGAACGCCGAAATACGGTCGGTGGCCACAAGCAGCAGCGCGTCGCCGAGGTCATATACATCACGGACCTTGCCGGTCACGAATTTCGGAACGCCGGGAATATTGGTTGAGATAACGGTTTGTTGGGTCATGTGAGCTCACGCTGCGTACGGCGCAGGCCGTGCGCGGAAAGACGCAGGGTATCTCAAGCGAGTCCCTGCAGGAAGATTGACAGTTCAACCCTGCCGGAAATGAATACCGGCAAGGTTGAGTCTTCGTTTGGATGCCGGCGACGGCACTACGGAGTCTTAGGCCTTACTCAAATATAACGGCTTCATCTATGAAGGCGCATTGAGAGAGAAAAGCGCCGGCGAAAGAAGCGATAAATGCCGCGGGCGGCTTTAGAAGCCGATCGCCGCGACAACGGCGTCGATCGATGCCGGCACATTTACCGGATGCGGAGCGCTCTTGATAGCGCGATCAGGGTCCTTCAAGCCATGCCCCGTCAGGGTCACGGCAATCGTTACAGGACCACCGTCGAAATAACCCTGCCTGGCTAGCTTGCGAATGCCGGCAATAGGCGCGACGCTCGCGGGTTCGGCAAAGATGCCTTCGAGTGAGGCAACCTGGGTGTAGGCCTCAAGGATTTCCTCGTCCGTTACTTTATCGATCACGCCGCCGGACTCGTCCCGCGCGCCGGTAGCGCCCTGCCACGATGCGGGATTGCCGATCCGTATCGCCGTTGCCAGCGTCTCCGGCCGCTCTACCACAGCGCCATCTACAATAGGAGCGGCTCCTGCGGCCTGGAAACCGAGCATCTTCGGCAGCTTATCTATCTTGCCCGCTGCAGCGTACTCCTTGTATCCCTTCCAGTAGGCCGTGATGTTGCCGGCATTTCCAACCGGGATCGCATGGAAGTCCGGAGCATGCCCAAGAACATCGCAGATTTCGAACGAAGCGGTCTTCTGCCCTTCGATTCGAAATGGATTCACGGAATTTACGAGGGCGAGTGGATGAGTCTCCGTGATTTCACGGACAAGCCTGAGAGCATCGTCGAAAGTGCCCTCGATCGCAATGACTTTCGCGCCGTGAATCAGCGCCTGCGACAGCTTTCCCAGCGCTACATTTGTATTCGGCAGCAAAACCACGCAGTCAATACCCGCTCGGGCCGCATATGCTGCGGCGGCCGCGCTGGTGTTGCCCGTTGAAGCGCACATAATTGCCTTGGCGCCCTCTTCGACGGCCTTGGAGACGGCGAGTGTCATGCCGCGATCTTTGAAGGAGCCTGTTGGATTGAGTCCCTCGTACTTGATATAGATTGTCAAGTTCGGATGGATAGCCTTCGCCAGCCTCGGCGCCGGTATCAGCGGTGTGTCGCCCTCATGCAGCGTAATAACCGGTGTCTTCTCCGACACCGGCAAATACGCTCTATACGAATTGATAATTCCCTGTCCCATACTCGGTAAATGCCTCTCCAGATACCTCTCCCTTGCGCCTTAGAGCGCCTTCCCTCCCCGAAACGGGAAGGGATGTCCAACTTTCGTAAACTAGACGACTCTTACATTTGCATAGCCAGAGATCGTAATCTCAATTAACTTATAGAGTCGCCTGGGCGGCGATCATTGGACACCCCTTTCCCTGTGGGAGAGGGGTAAGCCGCGACAGCGGCGGGGGGAGAGGCGACTACTCCCACGTTACCGGTAGCGTCAATGTCTCGCCGTTGACCGATACATATTGATCCACGCCAATACTTGCCAGCAAGTCGGCCGCCTGCGCGTCGAAACCACCGACCTCATCATAAAACTCGTCTCGAATTGCAACGCCTACCACCTGCGCCACAATCAGCAGGCAACGGCTCGGCGGCAGCTCGACGATCTGCGTAACACGGCACTCAAGCGCTGCCGGGCATTCTACAATACGATCTGCAGCAACATTTGCAGCGCGGGCAGGCGTTAGATCCAGTCTGATGAAATCGTCGACGGGTTCGGTGGTGTCTTCGGCGGATTGAACCATCACATCAGCCAGAAACCTCGGAGTGAGGTTCACGACAAACTCGCCGGTATCGCGCACATTCTGCAGCGTACGCTTCTCTGAAAGCTTTCGAGAGCTAATGGAGATGCCGAGCATCGGCGGCGATGTGGCCAGGCCGGAATATGAATTATAAGGGGCGATATTGCGTACACCCTCTGCGCTTACCGTGGAAACGAGCGCGAGTGGACGCGGTGAGATAAGCTGCGGCCAGATACTGCGGCGAATTGCCTCAGGAAGATTAAGAACGGAACTTTCCATGTCTTATTCCTCAACCCGGATGCAGTTCTGAACACCGCCGACAAACTCAAGCCGGTCGATCACATCGAGAGCGGATCGCACATTGGCTTCCAGACTGCGATGGGTGATCCAGACGATCTCGGCATCGCCGCCGGCTACAGGGCGCTGTACGACGCTCTCCATACTGACATCGAAATCGCCGAACACGTTGGCCAGACTGGCCAGAACTTTCGGACGATCATGCGCAGCCAGACGAATATAGTATTTCGTCTCTAACAGATCCAGCGGGCGCGCCGGCAGCTCACGGAAACATGTGCAGCCAATGCGTCCTGTTCCACCCTTGCGAATGTTACGCGCAATCTCGATGATATCGCCGACAACAGCCGACCCGGTCGGCATACTCCCCGCTCCACGTCCGTAGAACATGACGTCACCTACGGCATCGCCGCGTACATAGACGGCATTGTAGACGTCGTTTACGGACGCCAGCGGATGCGACTGTCGCAGGAGGGCCGGGTGCACGCGAACAGCCACTGCGCCATTGGTCTCTTGCCCTATCCCGACCAGTTTGATGACGAATCCGAGGTCCTTGGCGACCTCGATGTCGCGCTTGGTAACGCGCGTAATGCCTTCAACGAAAATATCTTTTAAATCAATTCTTGAATTGAAAGCAAGGCTGGCCAGGATCGCGATCTTGTACTGAGCATCAAATCCGCCCACATCGCTGGTCGGATCCGCCTCGGCATAGCCGCGGCGTTGCGCCTCAGCGAGGACATCGCCGAAGTCCGCCCCTTCCATTGTCATCTTTGAGAGAATATAGTTGGTGGTGCCGTTGACGATCCCGATTATCTCGGAGAACTTATTGCCGGCAAGAGCCTGCTTGAGGGGCTGGATGATTGGGATGCCGCCGCCGACGCTCGCCTCGAAACAGAAGTCAAGGCTGCGCTCCTCGGCGGCATGCAGAAGGGCATGTCCACCCTTGGCCATCAATTCCTTGTTGGCTGTGACGATATGTTTGCCGTTACGGATCGCTTCGGCGATCAGGCTCTGCGCCGGTTCCAGGCCGCCGATCAGTTCACAGACAATATCCACGTTGGGATCTGATACGACTTCCGCGGCGTTCCCTGTGAGAACGCCTGCCGGCAGTTCGACATCACGAGGACGATCGGGGTTGCGAACAGCGACACGCGTAATTCGGATAGGAAGACCGACTTTGCTGGCAATGGAGTCAGCGTTCTGCTGGAGTACACGGACAACACCGGCGCCGACCGTTCCCATTCCCAGCAAACCAACATTGATAATTTTGCTGCTCACGACGGCTCCACATAGGCAAGAGCCTGCCCAAGCTGCACCAGATCGCCATTCTTAACCACGATCTCAACGATGCGGCCGCTGGTCTCTGCCGGAATTTCACTGTATACTTTCATCGCTTCGATCAGACCGATGGTTTGACCGACACTGATTGAGTCGCCAGGCTTGATGAAAGGCGGATCTTCGGGCGCGGCGGCACTGTAGAATGTACCGACCATGGGGGATTCCAGGGGCTTAAGGCCGGCGCGCTTGTCCACAGCGACAGCGGCAGGCGCCGGAGCAGAACCTGCAGCTGCCGGGTGAGGCAGCCCTGTCTGGACAAACGAATGCGCCACCTGCGTCGCGGCAACAGGAGCAACGGCCCCTTTCACCGATATCCGCAGCGAGCCATCCTCGATCTCAAGCTCCGCCAAATTATGCTCAGCTACGAGCTCTACCAACCGCCGGAGCACTTCCGGCGAACTGTCAAATTCGGTCAACCGCACACTCCCACCAGATGCAACGTTACCAACAAACTTAGTGGCGTATTGTAGCACCTGGCCGGACGGCAGGTCAACCCGAGGAGCACCCTACCCTGCCTGCTTTGATCTTTTCTTGATATACAATAGTAACTTGCAGGGCGTCTTCCTTCACCCAGAACATGGCCGCCCAGATATTCATCCGGGCGGCCATGAGACAGTGCGCAATCTCGCTCTGCGACTTTTCAATTCCGTATACGGCCGATTGTGGATGCGGCAATCGGCCAGATCAAAGCTTATTTCATCTACAAACCGGGAAGGGTAAAGATCGCGCCATCTCCATGAATGCCACCCACTGCCCATGCGCCGGCAACTACACCATTGGGTTCCGTTCGTAGATAAATAAGCGACGAATATTGTTGGCTGCCGCCGTCAGGGAGGGGCACCGCCTCTGAATACGATCCGTCCGAAGTGATCGTATATGCGAAGGTGTGGTCTGAGTACGCAATTCCCACCACGGAGCCGTCATTTTTCACGGCAATGGTTTCGGTCAGGTTCGGGCCGGCAAGTGGAAACGTGTGCAGGATAGCCAGGTGACCGGATGTGACATTGAATCGAAATACTGCTCCATTGCTTGCAGCATTGCCTCCGCTGACACCATAGATGTTTCCATCCGCGCCTGCGACAAGAGCTGACGGCCTGGAACCGTCCTGACCGCCGGTAAAGTTGTAAACGCCAATAAAGCGGCCTCCGGGACTTGCGCTGACGATCGCTCCATCATTGCCCGGCCCGGCATACTGCGCCACAGCGTAGAGTTTGTTATCGCCTCCGATTACAATATTTCCCTGAAACCCGCTCAAGTTGACAGGACCATCGGCAACATGGGTCACAACACCGTTGATATCCATTTTATATGCGGAGATGAGATCCGTAAAGTAGAAATTTCCATCCGAAGCGGCAGTGATCGGTCCATAGAAACTCATCTTATTGATGACTGTGTAGGAGCCATCCAAACCAATGTGAAATGCAAGCCTCATTGTATTCCCGTAGACGCTGCCATCCGAACCGACAACCAATGACGATGGGATTCCTTCAGTTGCGTCGAAAGAATGTAGAATTAGCTGCTTACCGGCCGGCGTAATGCGAAATAGCGTACCTAAATTGTTGTGTCCACCAGCATCCGTAGCGCCATAGTAATTGCCGTCACCGGCTAATACGGGCGCGATGTGGGGAAACCAGCTGTCGGCCGTCGTAAAGTTGTCGAGAATACTGTACTGTCCATCTGTCGTCAACCTGACGGTTATACCAACGCCGTTAGATCCTCCCGCATCAATTCCATACAGAGCGCCATCCACTCCGACAGTCATTCCATTTACAATCGGACTGTCTGGAGCCTTCAGAACAGAATGAATGATATTGAATGCGCCGCCGGGCGATATAGCATAGATATATCCCAGCCCCTTGGATCCTCCGGCCTGAAGCCCGCCGTAGAAGCGGTGATCCGGTCCGAGAGTCAAACCTCCCGGCTGTGACCCAGGATATCCGTCGCCGGAGCTGAAAGAATGAACAATGTGGAAGTTCTTGCCCTGGTTGCTGATATTGTAAATCCCCCCTGGCTTGCCCCCGCCCCCAAAGCCTACCACTCCCCATAAGGAGCCATCTTCGCCAAGCGTTAGCGCCGACGAATTATAACCGACCGTGAGGTTGAAGGAGTAAATGACTTTCGTGTCACCAGCAAGAGACATCTTGTAGATCTGACCATGTGAGTTCGGGCCGCCCGTAGTCGTAACACGATAGAGATGCTTATCTGATGTAGCGACAAGCTGGTCCGTCCCGGTTGCAAATCCGTCATTAGCATTGAACGTATGGAGAACAGTAAAAACTCCCTTCTCCGTACAGCGGAACAGACTTGCCACCGATGACCACTGTATGCCGTAGAATGCTCCGTCTGCGCCGCGCGTCAACGGACCGTAGAATGCAGATTGCTCAGCAGCCTGAGATGTATGCGTCAAAGAGAAGTCGCCGGTATTCGGCGCAAATCGATATATCACTCCACCTGAAGCGTTATCTGATGAGGCGCTTCCGTACAAGGCTCCATCGCTGCCCTCAATCAAATTCTTTTGTGGAAAGACCGCCGACTGGTGAAATGAATAGAGAACGGTATGTCCTCCCGACGGGTTTACCGAAATGATCGTCCCACGTCCATAAAAACCGCCGGTAGTCGTTACGCCGTAAAGCTTCCCATCCGTCGTCCTGAGCAAGCGAACGCTGCCACTGGCATTACCTCCTGGATAGGCAAAACCATCTCTGAGACTGTGATTAGGATGCCGCCAAACTTTCCTTGAAGCAAAAAGATGATAGAGTCAGCCCTAATCCAAGTGTGACTCCCCACCGTGTACAAAATTGCGATAATAACATTTACACCCTCTATTACTTTCGTGCCCTAATAAAACCAATTTACGTAAACATGCCGCAACACCGCAACATTATCTATCTAGACGGTCACCTGAAGGCTTATAAATGTAGACCTCAGTTACTCGCTTAACCTTCAATATAAGTCATATAAATATTTAACAGGCTGACATTGATCAATTAGACCAAAGATTCTGCCAAGCGCGTGCCGGACTTTGCAAACATATCGGCAAGCATCCCGGCTAGATATCTAACCGGGATGCTGTTCTACAGTGTCATCGACAGCTGGATCTCACTGCTACTTCTTACAGACCCGGCAACGTGAAGACCGATCCGCCACCGTAGAGGCCGCCTATCGACCAGGAGCCTGATATCGCGCCGTTTGTCTGGAGCGCCAGATCAAACGACTTGGTTACTTTGGTGTCGTTAACATTGGGGATTGCCACACGCTCTGAGTAAACACCGGCGGCGTCGATTGTATAGATGTAGGGATGATCGGTTCCAGCAGTGCCTACAATCGTGCCGTCCGCTTTCATGGTAATCGATCCCGCCGGCGCCGGGCCGCCAAATGGAAAGGCATGAATGATTTCTAACCGGCGGCTTCCAATGTTGAACCGGAATACAACCCCGTTGTTAAGCGATCCTGCCGCCGACACTCCATACAGGTTTCCATCCGGCCCTGTTACCAGCTTGCTATCAGGCGATTGGCCCTCCTGACCTCCCTGAAAGCTGAATACAGGCGCAAATTTGCCTCCGTATGCTGCTTTGACGATCGCTCCCTTGGAATCCTTGCCAGCATATGGAGCAACGCTGTAAAGGTATCCATCGCTTCCTTGCCTGATAGGGCCTGGGAGCGAATTTAAGGCCGCAGGGATTGTCGCAATGGGAAAGGTGGTACCGGCAACATCCATAACATAAGCTTTAGAGAAATCGGCTAAGAAAAAAGTTCCATTCTGGGCTGCCGTCATCGGCCAGGCGAACTGGAATGTTTTCAATGTTGTCAGAGAGCCATCCGAATTGACGCGGAATGCGTAATTCGAATTGTTGCCATATACCAGACCGTCAGACCCAAGAGTTAAAGTCGCCGATCCACCTTCCGACCGCGTAAAGGAGTGAATTATTTGCTCCTTGCCTGCCGGAGTGATCCGGAATATCGTTCCGGCATTGTTATGCCCGCCCTGCCCTGTTGTGCCGTAGTAATTCCCATCGGCCGCGAGTATCGGCGCAGTCTCAGGAAATGAGCCGTCGTAAACGGCAAAGTTATCTACGATCTTGTATTGACCGGACGTATCCGTCTTTACGATAACTCCCGCTTGGCGGCTGCCACCACTTGTAACACCGTAGAGGTCGTTGTCGGGGCCGAGTGTTAGGCCGACATAAGGAACGCTATCCTGAGCCAGGCCAGTCAAAGGGATGATGCTGAAGGCGCCAGTGCTTGATACAGCGTACATTCGCCCCAGGCTTGTCGTAAAATTGGGCGGCAGAATTCCGTAGAATCGATGGTCGGGCCCAAGGGTTAAACCCGCAACATTGATCGAGAAGTAGCTCTCGTCGTTGGTGAAGGAATGAACCAATTGAAAGCCCTGGCCGGAAGCGCCAATACGAAATACGCCACCGTTTTGATTCGGTCCGCCATAATTGACAGTTCCCCACAGCGAACCGTCTTCTCCAATCGTAACGCGGGATGCAATAAAGCCGGTGATCGGATCGAACATGTGGATCACTTTGGAATCGCCGTTTAGAGAGATCTTGTAGATGCTTCCGTAGGAGCCGGCGCCACCAGTATTCGATACTCGATACAGATGCTTATCCGAAGATGCGATAAGCTCATCATCCGTTCCAGGAAAAGCGCCGTCCGTGAGGTGACTTATGATAGAATATTGGCCGTCGGGTGTACAGCGCGATATGCTCGCCGCCGGCATTCCATCAAAGGTCCATCCTATCCAATACAACGCTCCATCCGAGCCTACAGTAATGGGTCCATATGATTGCAATCCATCCGTTCCTTTGGAAGAATACACCACGGATAAATTGCCTGTTTTCGGAGAGAATCGGAAAACTACCCCACTGAGAAAATCGTCGGTAGTAGCATTGCCGTACAGACTTCCATCGTTGCCTTCGGCCAATCTCCCCCTTGGGCTGACCACCGCGCTGTGGAAGGAGTAAAGAACGGTATGCCCCCCTGAGGGTTAACGGAATAGATCGTGCCGCGATTATAGAATCCGCCAGTTTGCGTAACTCCGTACAATACGCCGCTGGAGGATTTGAACAGAAGATCCGGTTCGAAAATTACTCCGTCTTTATACGCAGCAAAGTCGTGAAGGCTCTGATAGGATGCCGCGCACGCCGGTAGTGTTACACCGTTTATGCAGCCTGCAACCAACACCATAGTTGGAAAGAGAATCCGAGGCAAGCGATTACATGATAGCAAGAGTGACATATACGCCTCCATTTTTTATATAGCCTCTTCAGCCCGTATCTCGGTAGGATTAGCAGATCTTGTGGATGCCTTCCCCATAGAGACCAGCCACTTCCGCCTACAGGCTGATGGCTAATATTGTAGATATGGCAGGCGCACATTGCCTTCAAAATATATCATATACAATATCGATAAATTGAATGTTTCCTACACTTCCTGAGGATTAACGCTGCCAATCGTTTTATGTGAGGCTTCCATGAATGTGCCATGCCAGCAAGACGCTTTCGATATCAGCACAAAAATTAGACAGCCCCGACGAGACATCTCGCCGAGGCCGCTCTTCAATGTGCCGATCTTCTGATTTGTCCGGGAATACAGTCTACAATCCGGGAAGCGTGAAGATCGCTCCGCTGCCATGAACGCCGCCGTATGTGGACGATCCCGCAACAGTACCGTTTGGTTCCACAACAAGGTCGAAGCTCGGCGTCGGAAGTGACGGAAGCAAAGTGGGCAGGACTGAAGACTCCAAATACACTCCTAACGAACTAATCGTATAGGTAAAGATATGATCGGAACCGCCATTACCGACAATCGTTCCGTCAGCCTTCACAACCACAGGACCTAAAGGTGTTCCGCCTGCGTTTGTGTAGGTATGAAGAGATTGAATTGTGTTTGTTCCGATCTTGTATCGAAATACAGTCCCATTAGTCGTAATATCGCTATAGGTGACTCCATATAGATTGCCGTCCGGACCTGCAACCAGTTTATCATATGGCAATGCGCCGTCCTGTTCGCCTTTGAAACTATAGGCCGTGACAAAAGCGCCGCCGGGCGCAGCTTTAACGATTGCTCCATGGCCGAAGTCGCCTCCCGTACGGCAAACACCATACAGATTACCGTTAGAACCTAGCGTAATAGTACCGGATATGTAGTTAACGGATGACGGGATCGACGCAACCTGGGAAATGGCGCCGGACTTATCCATCTTATGGGCAATAGACTGCTCAAAAAAGTAGAAGCTGCCGTCGCCTCCGGCGGAAATTGGACCGTCGAACCTGAAATTTGCCAGTTGCGAGTAGACACCGGCCGGTGAAACCTTGAAAGCGCGTTGCTGCGATGCCCCATAGATACTGCCGTCGGTCCCAAGCACGACATTCCAGGGCACTCCCTCATCGAGAGTGAAAGAATGTAAAATGGTCTGCTTCCCGCCAGGCACTTGACGGTAAAGCGTGCCGACATTATTGTGCCCCCCGTAAGGCGTCACTCCGTAGTAGCTGCCGTCGCTCGCAAGCGCCGGTGCGCTGGCGACACTGGAGCCGTCCGTTGTCGGAAAACTTGAGATTATTTTGTACTGCCCCGCCGTAGTCAACCGCACAATGCCGCCTGCCCCATTACTTCCACTTACGTTAACGCCATATAGCGCTCCATCAGGACCAGGGGTGTAGCCATCGTCGCACGTTCCATCGGGCGCAGAACCTGTCGTATGCAGAATGTTGAACACGCCGGCGGCCGACACCGCATAAACAGCGCCACGATAATTTGTGCTGCCGGTATCTAAGCTGCCGTAATATCGGTGATCAGGTCCGATTGTAAGCTCCGGACTCGTATTGTAACTGAGCCCTTGATTTGGATCAAAAGCGTGAACGAGTTTGTATCCGGCGCCAGCCGGGCTTATGTGATAAACACCGCCAAAACCGGTCGGGCCTCCACGGTTGGCAACTCCCCATAAATTGCCGTCCTCACCTACGATCACGGGAGACGATCCGTATACATCGCTCTTCTTAAACGAATAAATAGATTTCGTATCGCCTGATAGCGACATTTTGTAGATGTATCCTGATCCGTTCGCTCCTCCCACGTTGGAGACACCATAAATATGTTTATCCGGTGTCGAAAAAATATGCTGAAGTGGATATCCCTCCGACACCGAAAATGAATGTATGACTGAGAAGGCGCCTGTAATCGAGCATCGAAACATGCTCATCGTGAAACCGGATGCAGTACTCGCCGCCAATCCATAAAGCGCGCCGTCCGCGCCAACTGTCAGATCTCCGGGAAACCACAGTGGATTGGGATAGGCAAAACCATGTACCGTGGATATTGCGCCTGTCTTCGGCGAAAACCTGAATATTGCGCCGAGATATTGATCGCTGAATCCAGTGGCGCCGTACAGCGCGCCGTCGCCGCCTTCGACCAGGGAGGAACTTGGTCTTGCTAAGTCACCATGAAACGAATAGAGAGTAGTGCGTACCCCAGACGGCGTTACGGAATATATGGTCCCAAGGTTGTAGAATCCTCCGGAATTTGCAACGCCGTACATAATGCCGTCCGAGGCTTTGAGCAAGTGGGCGTAGGTGGAAGTGCCTTCAGGATAGGCATAGAAATCATGCAGGCTCTGATAAGAAGCCGCGGCAACAGGCGCCGAAGGGAATATGGCATAACCGGCCGTGAGAGCAACGCCAATTCCGTAAGGAAGGAATTGCTTAAGACGACTTCGCAAAAACGTCACGGATGTCTCCGATATAATTTCCGACCTGTTCGAAACTGCATTTCACAAATCAACGCGTTACGGACAAACCAACATTATTATAACCGCTTAATAGTTAAAGCCGGCAAGCAGACAGAAGCAAGATACGACGTGAAACACTGAACGTCTTGAAGGTCTTCTATGTTTTTTAACTAAAATGGCGGTTATATGTCAGATTTATCGAAATATAATTCACAATAACAACGAGTAAATCGTCTGAAGCAAATGTAGCATATAAAAGCTGCCCTGGCCGAATGATGTGATTTGCAGCCAGAACCCTACGATCTGCGGAGAACAATCCGGCGGCAGGCTTGTCAGGATAAGTATACTTGATTCTATTACAGTAATTGCTATATAATTAGTGTTTCGGTCCCGAGCGCAGGTCAAGAATTGCAAATCCTAGCTCCGGCTTGCAACGCAGTTTCGCGAAGGGAGTCCTATGTGAAGAGCACGGAAATATTGGAAAAGCCACACCGATATCAAGAGTTCCAGAAAATACTCGATCAGGCAGCCGGCGACAGCGCGGCGGATTACGACGGATTGGGGCGTTTCTGGACGAGTTTACCGCTGCGCGAACTCCTGGAGGCGGATCTTCATGGGATTCGCTTGATCGCCCCTGAGAAGCCGCCGGTCTCGGACTGCGGCTGCGGCTCCTGCGGCACGGCGACGGCGAGCCGCTCAAGCCGCTCAGGTCTCATCCTCGGTCTACGAGGGTTCCCTCCATTCGACGGTTTGCAATACCCCCGCATACCATGGGGAGGCACTGCAGTATCCGACGCAGACATCGAGATGATTGCCGAATGGATCGATGACGGCGCGCCGGCAGAGGACGGCGGCACACAGGTATTCGATGTCGTTACGGGTGGCGTTACCGTTGCCGGTGAAGGTTACGAAATCTACTCCGGATCACCGAATGAATACAAGCACCTGCGTGGCGAGATCAAGCAGCGTATGAATCTCGACTTGATGACACCCGACCAGCTTGCGGAATTGCGCTTCGCATTCCGCGAGGTGCTCAATCTCAACAAGTGGCCCCTTGATGTCCGAAACTACAATAACTTAGCCCTTATACATCAGAACCACTGTCAGCATGGGTGGGAGCGGTTCCTGCCCTGGCATCGCATCTACCTGTACGAATTCGAGCAGGCGCTGCAGGACCAATGTCCTGGAGTTACGTTGCCGTATTGGGACTGGACACTGCCGCAATATCCCACTCAGCAGATCATTCCACCTTCCTTCCAGATGTTCTTAACCGAGGCTTCCCTCGCCAATCTGAGCCTTGAGCCTGGAAGCATTCCGGCGGACTGCATACAGGTAATCAAGGAAAACCTCGTCGGCGTCGCGACATCTTTCGCTACACAAAGCGATTTCTTTGGCGAGGTAGCGCGCCTTATTGGACCGCAGCATACCACCGGCCCTTCCCGTGAAAGGTTTATAGACGCCCTCCTGGAATCGAATTCACTGTGGTATCCGCTACGTTACCCGGGGCAATTCTACAATCCGGGAACCAAGCAACAAAGCACCATTGAAGAACTGATCCACTACCACTTCCCAAGCCCGCAGGATATGCGCGATATACAGAATCTACGGACGTTCCGAGATTTTGGAGGCGGAAGTCTCTATTACGATTCGTTCGGTTTCCTGGACCAGAACCCACATAATACGCTCCATATCTGGACAGGCGGATTCAACCCGGCCGCTCTGAACATCGACCCGCAAGCCGCGGCGCTCGCTGCCGAGAACCGCAACAAGGCGCCGATGAATATCTCAGGCCGCAGGTTTCATAAGCGCGAGGACCTCTATACGCAGCCACTCAACGGGGATATGTTCAGTAATCTCACGGCCTCGTATGATCCGATCTTCTGGCCGATCCATGCCAATATCGACCGCATCTGGTCCGAATGGCAGGATGAACATCCTCAGGGAGTGCCTGTTGACCTTGACGCAATCGTGACACCCTGGAGCTATACCGTTCGCGACACGCTCGATATACACCGGTTTGGTTACGAATATGTCAAGGGAGCTTACGTCATACCGGTGGGAACCGGAGCAGCGGTCGGCCGCTTCGTCTCAAAGCCGATCAACGTCACAGCGCTGTCCGGTAAGCCGTTCAGGCAAGCGGAAGTGCGTCTCCACCGCGTCCCGCAACTGCCACGATCTTGCTTCATTCGCGTTTTCCTGAACCTTCCCGACGCCAACGCGAAAACCCCATTGGACCACGATCACTATGCCGGTTACGTTGCCGTATTCGGGCACGGCGCGTGCTTTGGAGGACCTGGGCACTGTGAACCGCCGCCACAACGCCGATCGTACGATATAAGGCCCCGCAGCCACAATACGCCACGAAACCATCGGGTAAACGTCACCGAGTGCGCCCGCAGGCTGATCGATAATGGCGCCGGCAGCATCCGAATTACACTCGTCGTAATCGGGGCGGATTATCTCGAAGATCATGAGCTTCTCCGCCTGGACAGCGTTTCCCTTAACTTCTTGGATTAGAAGATCACCGGCGCCCTGCACGGCCGCCGTTCGCGCCGTGCGGAAGAGCGTGCGCCTCCCATCGTGGTGGTGGGTTAAGGACAAAAATATGACAGAAAATGAGCCCAATCACAGTGGCGCGATCGGCTCGCCGGACAGCGCCAGCACGGTCTATCGTATCCATCCCGCCATTGGTATCTCGCGTCTGGGCGACAGTCCCGACCGCTTCTACATTACGCCGGAGACACCGGGATCGCTCCCGATCGACTGCAACGAGAACGGCGATCCGATCCTCTCTCCCGACGGTAAATCCGAGGTTCCGGTGACACAGTTCAAGGATGCTGCCGGCCGGATCAAGCGCGCCGCAGCGCGTTTTCAGATCTACGTTTACGACGACAACTCCCCCGATGGCCGTCCGCTCAATATCGGCGACCCGATCCGTGGCGGCGGAAATCACGGCACGCTCATCGACATCCAGTGGCGCGTCTACCTGGCCAATAAAAAAGCGGCATGGTACACGTTTGAGGGAGCTCAAGGTGAACACGGCTACGCGCCCGACCATCCGCTGCGCAATGCCGGCATCACCGATCCAAATGCCCGTCAGCGTCTAATTATCGATCCCGGCCCGCGAACCGTCAATGCTACAAACGCGCGCACAGCCTCATTTCACCGAACGGGTCCGGAATCCGGCCAGTACGCTCAAACATTCCCGCCGGATCTTTCGCCACATTCCATCGAAACGCTCGGGGACTTGAAAACGGACAGCCAGGGACGCCTGCTCGTATTAGGCGGCCATGGACACTCCGGAAGTTTCGAAACCGGCTTCGCTCAGCCACGCATCGACGACTACGCAAATAACGATGGATGGTTCGACGACACTTCGGACGGCCCTGTGATGGCTCGTCTCGTAATGTTTTCCGAACAGGTCGGCCGCCTTCGTTTTATCGACGTCGAATACCCGGCGTGGGTCATTGCTGGCTATCCGCGCTACGCCCCCGAGATCCTGGACATGATTACCCTGGAGGATGTCATTGAAGACCTTTCCATCCGGCAATTCGCAGCTCGAACCGACCTCTTCGGGGAGACCGGCACATTCGATGCTCCCACTCAAATAGATCCCACGGACCTGCCAGCGCTTGTCCACTGGCGAGCCAGCCGACTCGAGTGGAACCCGGATTACCGCCCGTGGTTTTACCGGGACATCTGGCCGATCTTGTTCCGCGCCGACGAGTTTTCTTACCTGAACAACATTCTGCAGCAATCAAACTTCCCCCACAATCAGAGCCCGCGCGGCAACTTCGATGCGATCAAGCTGTCGCAGCCACCGGTTATCGGCGCAGGCGCTCTTGTGCGCCGGAAGCGTCAGACAGTCTGGTCGTATCACACCGGAAAACTCATGATCGAACGCCTCGAACCGGCCCTCACCCTGCTGCAAATGGACAACGCAGGCGCTATTGAGCCGTCAATTTCTGCAAAGAAGTTATCGGCATCGCTATCGGATGTATCCACCAGTTCTGAAGATTATGGAAAATCCGATGTGCGATCAGATATCGAAAGAGCATTGCGCAGCTATGCCGCGGCCACCGGGGCACTGGAAAGTTCCTCTGCCGGCGAGACGCCGGTTTTGGATGAAGATAATGCTGCCAACATTGATCCCGTTCGATACCAGCGTGCCTGGGTGGCATTCTACGAGGGACGCAGTGAGAAATACTCAGATGCAAAGGACGAGTTGGAGCGGAAAATAAAAACCATTCTATTCGCACTCGACGACGCCCCTGAGCAGTCGGCCGATGACGTCGTCGATCCGACGGCTCTGCTGACTGCACGTCGGCCTGAGGCGGAGGAAAACGCGAAGGACGACGAAGGCAGCGAATCGGTGTCCGCCACGTTGGGCAGAGCTATCCAGGACTACTGTTCCGGCCGTCTTCTACAGTTTCACTTTGATCAGGACCGAAAAGCATGCACGATCGATCCGTATGGTAAAAATCGCAAATATCTCAATGATTTGCTGAGGCAACCCGGCGAGGAAAATCTCTTTCAGCTTGCCGGTAAACCAAACAGCCGAACGACCGGCCTGCCGTTGATGCCGTTACTTGCCGGAGATAACCCTACCAGCAACACCCTCCCATCTAAGTTCCTGCGACTTACCGACTATCATCTCTATCTCTTGCGTCAGTGGGCAAACGGACTGTTCTATAACGAAATCCAGGAAGGATGGATCAAGCCGGACGCTGTGGATCCTGTACATCCATACAAGGGGTGGGTAAACCGTACCGGACGCGACCTCGATCGTGGTGTTCTCATGAACGGTCTGGGAGGCGCGTTCTATCCGGGGGGTGAGGTTACCTGGGTGATTCGCAATCCCTCCATTTATTTGCGGCCATATCGTATCAAAGCCGATCCGAACTTCTCCAGCTTCCGTTTGACTGCGGCTCAAGCCAATGCTACCTCTCGAGAGACTGCAATTCCGGAAGCTGACTATTCCTCGTACACTGATACTAACCTGAGTCTGGGCGGCGATTTCGGTACGGGTCTCCAGCCAGGCGATCTGACCAAGTACATGCCTGTGCCATGGCAAGCTGATTTCAATGAATGCACCACACAGAATATCGATGTCACCTACGAACATTGGAACCGTGTCTATCCCAAAAGCCAGAATGATACGTGGATCAAACTCGAAGACAAAACGTGGACAGCGCTCTGGTGGCCCGCTCATCGTCCTCTGCAGGCTTACGAGATTGTCGACATCATTGATGGTAAGCCTACATACCAATTCCTCGACTGGGCACGTGGGGTTCCAGGCACAAATGCAGGCGACTTGAAGATGGTAACGGAGTGGGCAAATCTAGGATTTATCATCCGAAATCCTTATCAGCCCGACCCTGCAACCCTAAACGATGGACCACCTCCGCAAAAATATATTTCGGTCGAAAGAAATGAGGAGAAATTATGAATGGAAAGAATCCTTTTGTTGGCGCCTGGACCTATCGCAGCCTTCTGAATGACCCACAAATAAACACAAATTTCAATGATCTGGAATTCGGCCGGGGAACCCTCACGATCGAGAACACCGATTCTGAACTGCTCACTGGGGTCATCGGCGGTCCCGGTTGGTCGCTCGCGCTCCACGGTTCTCGCTCCTATGGCAATCCGATGCAAGTGCGTTTCCAGGGCAAGGGGTTGGTCGGCGGCGAGGAGTGGATCTACGATTATATCGGCTGGTTGACGCCGGTCTGGCCTAACAGTACTTCCACACTCCAGCGCAGCGCCATTGTCGGTTCGGTTACCCGCACCATCCCACACTCCGGCAGCGAGAAGGGAACAGTTAGTCCGGCCGGAGTAGTAGCGTCCTTTTACGCGGTACGGATTGACGATGCCGCGTGAGACAGGTCTATGTGATGTCGCGGTGATCGGCGGAGGCCCTGCCGGATGTGCGACTGCGCTCGCCCTGCGACAGCACGACCCAACACTCAACGCCGTACTAATCGAGGGGTCTGATTATCGAGCCGCCAGGACCGGTGAAGTGCTGCCCGGCGTCGCTCGCCGGATGCTCGAACACCTGGGGGTTTGGGATGCCATCCGTGATCGATGTTGCATTCCGGCGCCGGCAATGGCTGTCTCCTGGGGCTCGGATCGTCTCGTGGAAAACCACTCCATCTCCACAACGCATGGTCATGGCTGGCACCTTGAGCGAAATGTCTTTGATTCTTTGCTTGCCGATGAATGCGCGCGCCGGTCTGTCGATATGATTCGCGACACTAAGGTCACATGCGCAGACCGGCACGCCGACCGATGGCTTCTACGTCTTGCAGACGGTTCGGAACTCAGAGTGCGTTTCCTCGTCGATGCCACGGGCCGGCACTCCACATTCGCCCGCAAGCTCGGCAGCCCCCCTGATGTAATAGACCGCCTCGTGGCCTATACGTCGTACGACATTCTATCCGAAGACCAAACTCCGGCCCAACTCCTCGAATCAACAGCCGACGGCTGGTGGTACTCCGCAGTTTTACCCGGCAGCCGTCGGGTCACCGCCTTCTTAACCGATTCGGACATCGGCCATGCGCATGCCCTGCATCGGTGTGAACGGTGGGAAGATCAGTTGCAGCAGACCCGCTGGATCCGCCGTGTCGTTTGTCGCGCCTCAATGCCTACTAAGGTTTTAACTGTTTCAGCAAACTCAGTCTGCCTGGATCCTGCGTGCGGCGATGACTGGATTGCAGTCGGCGATTCTGCTTCCGCCTTCGACCCCCTATCCGGTCAGGGCATCCTCAAAGCTCTTCGTTCCGGTATATTTGCGGCTTATGCTGTTAGCGACCGGCTCACACGCCGGGATCCGAATGGCCTTGAGCGCTACCGCACCTTTATCCGCCAGGAATTTGCCGGTTATCGAGAGAAGCACCACGCATATTGCGCCACCGAATCTCGCTGGCCGGACGCTCCATTCTGGGCGCGCAGAAATGGAGCCTCTCCATCGTAAGGCCACTGACGTTAAATAAGCGGCAGGTCAATCGGCCTGCCGCTTGCGGCGAATTCACGAGTCGCTTCCAATCTTTGGCAGTGACCTTTCTTCGGTCTTCTCTGCCGTCCCTTGAGCTACTTCACAAGCGGTTCCGCATGGCGCCCGAAATTGACGGCTCCTGTCTTCAAGTTCACGCTTGTACGGCGTTTGAGAATTTCGACATTCTCCATCATGCCCTGATCTTCATGATCGAGGATGTGACAATGATCCACGAACTTGCCGGTAAAATCCTCGTACCTCATCCGCACATGATAGACGCAGTCCTGCTGCATCAGCAGTGTGTCTTTCCACAGTTCACCGTTCAACTTATCCTTCGAGAGAAGGGGCGTAAGGAACGGGTCATAGCCGTCTATCGAAGTGATCTGAAATGAATTGACGTGGATATGAAACGGATGCGGCTCGGCAAAGGTCGCTTTCGGGTCGGAACGCAGATCCCATTCGTCGACATCACCTAAATAGAGTTTCCGGGCCGGTTCGTCCATGCTGTACGATCGGCCGTCAATATGAAAATGCACGCCTGCCGAATCCTTATAAATTCCATATGTTGCATCTTGATGGCCGGTGATTTCGGCTGTCTTGATATAACGGGTCTGCTTATAAGGAGCTAAATCGGGGGCTTTGGGAAGGCTCATCGCCACAGCCGAACCTCTCACGTTGATCGTCGCCAGTATCGCACCGTCTTCCGGAATCCCAAGAAGCCCTTTGGGAGTCGGTGAATCATAGAGGTAGTATTTGCCGGGAGTCATGGGCGCTTTCACAAAAACGTCGGCTCGGTAGGCCGGGGCAAGCATGACCATTCTTTCTTTAGTCACCGTACCGGTCGCAAGACCATCATATGCCACCGGATAGAGCGGATATGATGGGACGAATTTACTGTCAGGAAGAACCGGTCCGATCAGCTGGGCATCGATATTCTCGCGGATTCCACCGTGAATGAAGCGCCAGCGTTCAACAGCGCCCGGACGCATCTCGATCACAGGCTGGCGAAGGCCGTTGATCGTTGTTCGTCTGCCGAGCGTTTTCACAAAGCCGGCCCAGGTGCCGGGTCCAAAACTGTCATCGAAACACTCTACTTCCTGCAGGCCTGTTTTGTTATTTTTCAGATATGAAAGCTGCTGAAATACAAACACCCGTTCCTTGGCTGCCTTTACGGTCGGCTGCCGATCCATACCACCGTCGACCAGTAAAGCTCCAGACATGCTGCTGGCGAGCTGAGTCGCGACGGAGCCATGCTTGTGGGCATGGTACCAATAGGTGCCTGCTGCCTGATCCAGCGGAACATGGATCGTATAGTAAAAGTCTTGGCCTGGCTTGACCTCTACAAAGACGTTATCACTATGCCCGCTGGGCGACACATGCATGCCATGTGTGTGAATGTTCGTCGTATTAAAGCCGTGAGGCGTATCCATGTTCTGAGCGGTCATAGGATCTCCGCCACCCATGGATTTCATCATTTCCTGCCGTGCGCTCACACGAGGTTGGAGAAGCAGTTCGAGACGTTTGGTCGCAGGAGACGGAGTGGGGTCCACCGGCATTTTGAAATCGGAGCACGGCGGCACCGCCGTTTCCGGAGGCAATCGGTTTATCAGATGAAGCTTGATCGTATCTCCCGGCTGCACACGTAGCGTTGGCCCAATCAGCCTGCCGTTGTAGCAGCGAACATGAATAAGCTTGTCGGAGCCGATCCTGGTCATTGCGGGGTTGCTGTAAGCGACGATGAGCGTCTCTTTAAGCAGGCCATGTCTCGAACGAATCTCGGGGGGATTACGGAAAGCAAGGCCGGATCGCGATGCCTCCGTTCTCTTGAAACCAAGGCTTTGAAGCGAAACCTTACCAAGCACGGCGTCTGGGGATTGGCCCAAAACGCCCGGAGCCATTCCAAAAGTTATCGCCGCGACTAAAACTAAAACAGCGCGCATGGGTTCTCCTTATAGTGCAAAACTGCCGGCAATATATCTATTCTATGCATTCTTCATTGCAAAGAGACCGTGGCAGATACTATATGGACGATTTCACTTGAATTAATGTGAATAAGAAATTGTTTTTACAGGATTATTTCAACTACTAATACGAACATTATATCTATTTATGTTGAAACTTAGATTACAAAATTACGCAAAATAAATACCGGCAATTGGAAATCGTCGAAAACTAAGCCGGCCTCGCAAGGAATTCCCTGCGGGGCCGCATCAACCCTATGATACTGAACTTATACCGTCTATAATCCAGGCAGCGTGAAGATCGCGCCATTTCCGTGAACGCCACCCAACGCTGCAGTCCCTGCGACTACACCACCTGGTTCGACGAGTAGATCGTATAGAGGCGCATCCACAGCATTGTTTATCCCCGGCATCACAACTTGCTCCGTATAAACTCCCCCGGGACTGACAGTATATGCAAAGGAATGATTGGACATCCCTATGCCGACGATGGTTCCGTCGGCTTTAACTGCGACAGGAGAAACAGGAGTCGCCTGATCAGGGAGAAACGTATAGAGCGGCTTTACAGATCCGCTGGAAACTTCATACCGAAATACGCATTCGCTTGTGTAGTTGCCGCCGGCTGTAGCTCCATAGAGGTTGCCGTCCGGACCTTGCGCGAGACTATCAAAGGGAAACTTTCCGTCTTGGCCGCCGGTAAAGCTGTAAGCAGTCGAAAAGACGCCTCCAACAGGAGATTTGAGAATCGCTCCACAATCGTTTTCTCCTCCATATTGACTGACAACATAGAGGTTTCCATCTGATCCCAAAGTAATTGGCCCCACTAAATAGCCATACCCCGAGGGAATCTGGGCCACATCGGCAATCACTCCATCCGAGTCCATCTTGTGCACAGTAGAGCCCTGCGAAAAATAGAAACTGCCATCATTGCTTGCCGTAATGAGACCACCGGATACGCCGTGAGCCAGGATCGTGAAAGTTCCATCTAAGCCCATCTTGAAGGCATTGAGCGTCGTCAAACCGTAGAGGCTTCCATCGGCCCCAATGACGATATTCGATGGACTTCCTTCAGCAACGCTGAACGAATGCAATATCGCGTACTTTCCACCCGGTATTTGCCTGTACAATGTTCCGCCGTCGTAGTGCCCACCTCTAATCGTTACGCCGTAATAGCTGCCATCGGCAGCCAAGACCGGCGCGGCGATCGCAATGGAACCGTCAGTTGCCGTAAAATTGGCGATTGCCTTATACTGACCGGCAGGCGTAAGCCGGGTAATGGCCCCGACTCGATTACCACCACCGTCGATAACGCCATAGAGATTCCCGTCTTCACCAGTGGTAAACCGATCGGCAGGTATGGCGACTGAGGCTAACATTCCTTCATAGAGCACTCGGAAAGCGCCATCAGAGGAAACCGCAAAAATATTACCGGCGTTGTAGCCACCACCGGCATCATTGCGTCCGTAATATCGGTGGTCCGGCCCAAGGGTCAATCCCGCATTGCTCGGAAGTATGAATCCCTCACCCACCAGTGCGCTGTGAACAAGATGAAAACCGGCCCCCAGTGTGCTGACTTGATAAATGCCGCCTACACCGGAAGGCCCTCCTTCACTAAAAATCCCCCACAATTTGCCGTCTTCCCCGAGAATTATGGGAGACGATTCGAATCCGCCGGTCTGGCTAAATGAATAAATGACTTTCAGATCGCCCGCCAGAGACATCTTGAAGATTCCACCCAGGCCGTTCGATCCCCCATTTCGCAAAACGCCGTAAAGATGCTTGTCAGGCGTTGCGCAGAGAGAATTGAACTGTGGAGCTCCTTCGGATTGAGTAAATGCGCGTACTATTGAAAAAGCGCCCGATGTGGCACAGCGATACAACAAAGCAGCAGTATTAGGGTACGCAGCCGTGGCAAAACCGTAGAGTGCGCCGTCTGAGCCCACCGTCAATGCTCCGGGGTTCCATAGACCATCCGAGTTCTTTATCACATGAATGATGGAAAACTCTCCGGTCTTTGGTGAGAAGCGAAAAATCCGGCCGGCAATATCGCCGCGCGCACCACCCATGCCATAGAATGCGCCATCGCCTCCTTCAACCAATGGACCGTTGATGGGGCGAACATTATCCGAAGCACGAAACGAATACATGACGGTCAAACTGCCGGCGAGATTTACCCTGTAGATCGTTCCCATACCATAGAAGCCTCCGGAGATTGCGGCGCCATAAAGCTTTCCATCCGATGCCTTCAACAAGCGTGCGTCCGGCGATGCGCCGGATGGATAGGCATAGAAATCGTGAAGGCTTTGATAGGACGCTGCGGTGGCAGGCCGCACGCTGTCCCCAGGGACGATTGAGATAGCAATTGCAATTCCATACTGCAATAAATATTGACGAGGAGTGCGAATTAATGACATTATTGTCTCCGAGAGATATTACCGACATTTCAAATAGGGACATCGCGGAAAGATAGAACGCTTGAGGAAACGGCAACTACAGTTGGTTGTCACACTGCAGGACAAGCTGGCAAGCTTAACACAATAGTTTGACCATCTATTATTCTATCGCCTTCAATACAAACACTGATCAGTTTCTCGAAAGCCAGAATGAGGTTGAGGCGCCTAATGCTGCGAAATGACATATTGACGAGATTGATTGACGCCATCCTATCGGAGGATTTAGCTGTCGTCAGAGCATGTATCCGAAACATGGTCGGCGTCAATGAGGCCGACGAAGAGAAGTGGACGCCGTTGGCCCATGCAATAGAAGTCGGCAACATGCATATCGTTCGTATTCTGGTGGAAGCCGGCGCAGGGATCGAAGCTGCTATACCAGATGATTGTTCTGCCCTGTTATTGGCAGCATATCGGGATCATCTGCCGCTATGCGCATACCTGATCAGACAGGGTGCGGACGTAAACTCTATTGATCTGGAAGGCGGCTTTCCACTCAAAGCTGCTGCCGAAAACGGAAATCACGCTCTTCTCAGTCTTCTGCTGAATAGCGGAGCGGATGCGACATCGAGCCATGGTGGAGACGGCATGCATGCTCTAAATCGGGCAGCCATGGATCTGCACCCAGGTTGCGTTCGAGTCCTACTGGAGCATGGTGTCGATCCGAACCTACCCGATGTGGACGACACGACTGCCCTGGAATTGCTGCTGAACCCGGCCTTCAAATGGGATGCCCTTCCGCCTGATATGCAGGAGAGACGCAATGAGATTATCGAAATGCTCTCTTCCCCATAATTCTTTTCAATCACGCCAACTCAGCACTCGAATGCATTTTAGGTCGCCTATTGATGCGATGGAATTAATCCGTTGCGCCAGCCTCAGCCTTTACAATCATCTCTTGCTCCATCTTCTTGAACTTTGAATCCTTTGTGCGATTCGATAGCTTACGAGCTTCGGCAAGCAGGCGCTCACGGCACTTTTGATCCCCGTGAATGCGATTGATCGTCATCACTCCATGGCACAGCAGTTCGACCGGATTTTCGGCATTACCCTGCTGCTTCACAGTTTCAAGCACGCCCGCGGCATTGCCGTCCTGAGCGTCAATGTCGACGAGGGCTTCAGCCTTTACGGCGATGTCAGTGATGGAATTGGCAGAGGCAAATTTCAATTCCCGGCGAGCTCTTGCTGCGGCTTTTGTCTGCCCCAGCGCTTTGCGGCCGGTTTCTATTCTCGTAAGCGCGTCAGATGCGTCATATCCGAGATGCGATCCCGCCGCGAAGCTCTCAGCCTTGTCCAGGCTTTTGGATGCGCCTCCGCGATCGCCCCACAACAACTGTGTTTCCGCAATATAAATCCAGCGTTCGCCCGCCATAGGGCCAAAGCCTTCCCCCATCTCGGCGAATATGCCCGGTATCCTGTCAGCATCAGCCATCGCCGCTCTGAGCGCAGTCCGCGCCTCCGGCTTGCGCCCTGCCTTAAACAACCCTCGTGCAAGCGTCGTAAGAGCGGAGCTATGTGGAATCAGCCCCGCCTGAGGGAGCCTGACACTGCCTACAGTAATGTGCCGAATGGTCTTACGCGCCCCGTCGAAATCGCGCACATCGACCTGATGGGTTGCAATATACTCATATGCCTTGCCCGGATCCGGTGTCTTAGCCGCAGTCTGAATGGCTCCACGGATATCGTTCCGCTTCAGGTGCTCCCGTAAAGTCTGCTGGGTGGTCTCAGGCAAGGACGGCGGAGTAGCATCCCCTGAAATAACTCCGAGAGAGACGATCACAATCGCAAGGGTGAAAAATCCACGCGATATGATGCGAAATGTGGTTGGTATCGGCACGACATTGGACCTCCTTAGCAGGAATTGCCTGATCAGTACTTAACCAACTCGCACAGAACGTGCCATAACTTCATGTACTCTATACTGATTCGGGCGATTAAACATGGCTAAGCTGAAGTATTGCAAAGCAGGAATTGACGATGCTTCCGCAGAACGAAATTAGCATCATGAGTTTGTCCAATCTTCGAGAACAGATCGACAGCATCGATGAACAGCTCGTGGCGCTCCTCAACCGGCGTGCCGAGCTTTCTATCGAGGTCGGCAAGAGTAAGGCCGGAGACCCCAATCCCCGGATTTTCGCGCCAGAGCGCGAACGCGATATATTGAACCGTCTGCAGGCGCTGCATGGCGACGGCGCATTGCCCAAGGAAGCGCTCATTGCGATTTTCCGCGAGATAATTTCCGCGAGCATCTCCCTTCAGCGACCGATTACAATCGCCTACTGGGGACCTCCGGGAACATGGACACATGTCGCGGCGCGCAAGCGATTTGGATCGTCGGCTTTGTATCACGACTGCCCCAGTATTGCGGAAGTCTTCGGGGAGGTGGAACGCGACCGTGTTGACTTCGGAGTCGTGCCGGTTGAGAATTCAACCGAGGGAGTAGTCAACTCCACTCTGGACATGTTCCACGACTCCAAACTGAAAATCTGCGCGGAAGTTTATGTCCCCATTGAGCAAAACCTCCTGACTCATGCAGAGAAGCTAAGCGATGTCCGCCGCCTCTACACATTCGGCCAGCCGCTCTCACAGTGCCGTCGCTGGGTTGACACAAACCTGCCAGGCGTGGAAATCATAGAAGTCATGCCGACTTCCAAGGCCGCAGAACGCGCTGCATCGGACCCGGAAGGCGCGGCAATTGCGACGAAACAGGCCAGCGAAGTCTATGGGGTGCCTGTTCGCTACACGCAAATCGACGATAACCCGAATAACCGCACTCGCTTCATCGTAATCGGCCGCAACGAACCGCCGCCGACAGGTCAGGATAAAACCAGCATCCTATTCGCCGTTAAAAACGAGCCAGGTTCACTCGGCCGAGCCCTTCGCGCGTTCGAGGCGCAAAACGTAAACCTCACAATGATCGCATCGCGTCCCTCCCGCAATGCCGCCTGGGAGTACGTTCAGTTCGCCGACTGCCAGGGCCATGAACAGGATATAGCCGTTCAGCAGACGCTGGATCTGCTGCGTGTACACTCTATATATACAACCGTTCTAGGTTCATATCCTGAAGGTTAGGAGCAGGTACAGAAGCCTACTCCGTCGAATTTTCTTACGCTAAAACCCGCCGGTGGGGGAACAGAAACTGCCGTTCAGTCTGTTAGCCTTATATGCGATTTGTAAAAATGCAGGGTATCGGGAATCACTTCGTCGTTGTAGACGCTGCCGATATTCCCGAGAACACCGATCTGAACGCCCTGGCTTTGCGTCTGTGCGCCCCTCACTTCTCCATCGGAGCCGATGGACTGCTGGTTGGTGAAATCCTTGGTCAGGACGAACCGCGCGTCAGCATGCGCATGTTCAACCCGGACGGCACTGAAGACATGTGCGGCAACGGCTTGCGCTGCATCGGCCTGTGGGCCCTGGCTCAAGGCGGTGTCGAAGTGGGAATCCCGTTCAAAGTCAAGACCAAAGAAGGCATTCGGGACGTCGAGATCCTGGAAGCGACAGCAGACAGGCGCTCGGGAACGCTGACCATCGATATGGGCGCGCCGCGGTTCTGCAAGCCGGAAATTCCGTTTCTGGATCTCGTTGAACCGGCCGATTTAGATCGTTGTGTGGTTCAGAACGATCCACTTACAATTGATGGCAGAACCTTTAGAATCACTTCGGTGAACACGGGCAGCACACATACGGTGATCTTCGGCGAGCCGCTCACGGAAGAAGAGTTCCAGCTCTATTCGCCGCAGATCGAACTACACCCGCACTTCCCCGAACGTACAAGTATTATGTGGGCCACTCCGGTTGGGGAAAACACGGTATCGATCAGGATCTGGGAGCGCGGAGCGGGAGAGACTTTCGGCTGCGGCACAGGGGCGTCCGCGGTTGGAGTTGCAGCGAAGTTGCAGGGCATCGTAGCCCGAAGTGAGCCGGTACACGTCGCATCGCGTGGCGGCACTCTGACAATCCAATGGGCAGGCGGATCAACGCCTATCTCGATGACCGGTCCCGCTCAAACTATCTATTCGGGAGATATCATCCTTGACTGAAAGTACGCTGACCGAGGCCCCTGCCCCGGTCTTCCCAAAGCCTCTCCTTCGCCCCAGTTTTGCAGACCGTTTCGACCGCCGCTCCTTTGGGGAGCCAATGCAGAAACTGCGTTCCATTAAGATCGTGGAGAACAACGAACCGCTCGTCGATCTTCGTGATGCCTGTCCGGATGTTATTCTGCGGCCGGGATGCCTTCCATTGCTCCGGGAAACGGTTGCCGGCATGGTCTCCCACGTACAGCGCCTTCTTCCGCCGGGCCATACATTGGCCGTCGGCACAGGGCTGCGCACGATTGAGATGCAGAAACAAATCCGAGATTCGTTTCGCGCAAATCTCACGGAAAAGCATCCGGACTGGACTCTTGCGACGCTAAACCGTACACTTAACCGGATGGTGGCTCCCCTCGATCCACTTTCTCCCCCACCCCACACCACCGGCGGGGCGCTGGATGTAGGCGTCGTCGGTCCGGACAGCAAGGACCTCATCTTCTCCGGGACGGACGATTGGTGGTCGGTCGCGCCCACATACTTCCACAAGCTGACCGAGGAAGCTCAGGCGAATCGGCAGATGCTGATCGATGCCATGGAACACGCCGGACTCACCAACTACCTCGGAGAGTGGTGGCATTGGAGTTACGGCGACCAGGGCTGGGCCTTGCGCGTCGGAAGTCCCATCGCCTACTACGGCCCCATGATCGTCGATAATGCCGAAGCCCTTAAGGTTCCCAAGCCTCCGGAGGAGCCAAAGCCCGACGAGACACTAGAAGCCAAGACAGAGGAATAGGTAATCAGCTGCAACCTTTTGCCAAAGCCCGTGTCAGGATAATCGATCGATGAGGGGAGATACCCAGCATGTTTCGACGCTTATGGCAACATATCAAAGCCTTACTCGGTGTAAATCAGGATCACAAGGAAAAACCGGCTTCCTCGCTCTCCCAGATACGACACGAGGTTAAGGAAGCGCAACTGCAGCACCGTGACCTCGCCACAGATGCAAGCACGAAGGTCAAAAACCTTGAGCAGCTCGTCGACCAAACACAGAAAACAATTGCCAATCTTCAGTCTAAGGCTGAGCTTGCGCGAAAAAACGGCGATCCCGGCCTCACCGCTCTACTATTGGCGGAAAAGGAAAAATACGAATCGCAGCTTGCCGGCGAGACACAATCCCTTGACAGCGCCAGGCAAGACGCCGAGGACGTTAAGGCATCCATCCGCAGTGACAATAAGCGAATATATCACAAATTTGCAGAGGAAATGCGTCCTACCGGTCTCGATTAGCCTCTGTGCTTGAGCCGATCACTTCCCAATACAGAATCGCGAGAAGATCTCGTTGATGATGTCGTCGGTCGCCGTCTCGCCGGTTATCTCCCCCAGCGCGACAAGCGCGCCGCGGACGTCTATTGAAATGAAATCGGGCGGCAATCCTTCGGCAATTGTGCGCCGGGCAGCCTCAAGCTGCTCCAACGCCGACGCCAGCGCATTGCGATGTCTGCTGTGAGTAACCACTGCCGCACCGGCATCTTGAGGATCGCTGCCGCGGGCGTGCTCCGCAATCGCCCGCTCCAAATCGTCCAGACCAAGTCCGGTAACGGCGGACACAGCCATTCCCGTGCCTGCAAGTGGGATTGAGAGATCGGCTTTATTCCAAACGACGATGCTTGGACGTCCCGCCGCACGTTCGGCAATCTGTTCGTCCTCGGCCAGCAGGCCGGCTGCGCTGTCACGCACCAACAGCACGAGGTCGGCCTGGTCGAGCGATGCCAGGCTGCGCCTTACCCCTTCCGCTTCTACGATATCCCCTGTCTCTCGCATACCGGCCGTGTCTGTCAAGCGGACAGGAATGCCGGCAATATTGGTTGTCTCCTCCAGAGTGTCCCGGGTCGTTCCCGGCACAGCCGTAACGATTGCCCGTGCAGTCCGAAGCATCGCATTCAGCAGCGACGATTTACCGACATTTGGCCTTCCCGCAAGAACGACATGCATCCCCTCTCGGTAGAGAACCCCGCGATCGGCCGTCGCCAGCAAACGCTCGATCATGCCGATGCCTTCCGCGATCTCACTGTCGCAAGCATCGGTGTCCAGCTCTCCGACATCCTCCGGAAAATCGATAGACGCCTCGATCCTTGCCATAACACCAAGCACAACGTCCCGAGCACGCACGACATCGGCGCTGAGGCGTCCGGATTGCTGCGACACAGCATATCGATGCGCCACTTCCGTCTGGGCGTTGATTACATCCGCAACCGCCTCTGCCTGAGCCAGATCCATTTTCCCGTTTAGGAACGCCCTTTGCGTAAACTCTCCCGGCCGCGCAGACCGCGCCCCAAGTGCGAGAAAACGCTCCATCGTCCGCCTCAGCGGGATTGGCCCACCGTGACAAGATAGCTCCACAATGTCGTCACCTGTGAACGACGCTGGAGCATGAAACACAGCAATCAGGACGTCGTCGATGATGGATTGGTCTTCATCGACAATGGATGCCCTGTGCAGCGTATGTCCCTGATATTCCCGGCATGTTTTCAAACGGCGTGACCGGGTTATCTTATCTGTTATGTCGAAGGCAAGTGGCCCGCTGACACGGATAATTCCGATGCCGCTCCGGCCGGGCGGTGTAGCAAGAGCACAGATTGTATCGTCAACTGCGGTTATCACGTGCCGATTATACCAGCGACTGCGTGGTGCGAACAAACGTGCCCCGCGTTGATTCTGAGTTGGCCGATAGGTTATAATGTCGCAAGCGAGTGCAACATTTGGCCCGCGCCTGTGTCATGATACGATGATAGTCGTATGATGAGGGAGATTACCCGTAATGTTTGCTAGGTTGATGCGATACTTAAAGGCGTTGTTCGGAGCTAAGCTTGACGATCTGGAAGATCCGGATATCCTGCTTCAGCAGGCGCAGGAAGAAATGAAGGAAGCGCAGCGGCAAAACCGCGAGCGCGCCATTCAAGCGATTACGCAGAAGAACAACCTGCAGGCCCTTGTAGATCAGACGCAGAAGACAGTCGACAACCTTCAGGCGAAGGCCGAGATCGCGCTGAAAAACGGCGACCGCGACCTGGCGCGTCAGCTGCTCGTGGAGAAGGGGCAGTACGAGACAACCCTTGCGAGCACGACCCAGTCGCTGGAGAGCGCCAAGCAGAGCATCGACGCCATAAAAACAGCCATCCGCCGCGAGGAGGAGCGCATTCGAGCAAAGACTGCCGAAGCTCTTTCGCTCAAGGCGCAATGGAAGCAGAGCCAGATCGAGATTTCCATCAACAAAGCTCTCGACGGCCTGACCACCGGAGGCAACTCCGACGCCGCCTTCGAACGTGCCCACAGCAAGATCGGCAATGCGCGCAGCGAGAGCATGGCGCGCAGCGAACTGGCCCGCGAAAGCCTCAATGGCCGTCTGGCCGGTCTTGAAGATATGCAGTCGAATACAGCGGCTGACGCAGAGCTTGCAAAGATGGAAGAGCGGCTTGGGCTGGGCTCGAAGCCCGCGACATCTTCGGCAACAACCACACGAGCTTCGTCTCCCGATGAGATCGACCGGCAGCTTGCTGAGCTTGAAGCGCGCGTCGGCACAGGCGGTTCGCCCGGAGGCACAGGCGCAGCCTAAGAAGGCGCTCTTTACACTATGGCTTCATTACCGGGACGAATATACAAACTGGCACAGTCGTATTTGGACACGGCTCGGAACCGTCTGGCGGATATCGATCCTGCCGCCGAAGAAGAACTGCGCCGGGCCTTGCCGCATGAAAGTTCGGATTATGCAGGCGGCAATCCTGGCGGCCTACCTGCGCCGAGCACTCTGTCTGCAATGGAACGCGCGCGGAATAAGATCAACGCTGCCCAGCAGCAGGTTGCCGCGAAGCGGCAGTTGCAGCCGGAACACTATAACTTCAGCGCGCACGCCCAGCCTACCGATACCGCGCCGATTGTCGAGCCCGATGTCACAACAACGGCCTACCGCATTATCGGTGTTCCGGAAGGATCTCCGTTCCCCATAGTGGAGAAGGCAGTACTGAAGCTTCGGGAGCGTTGCGCTCCCGAGCGCTTTCCGGAAGGCTCCAGCGAGCGCGAAGAGGCCACACAGATACTGAAGCGCATCGACGATGCATTCCGGGTGCTCAGGGGCGCCCTCGGCGTGCCTGAGAGCAGATTCGACAAACTGGAATTTTAGCGCGTCAAACGTCTATGCTGCTTCACGAAGTACCCGGGGCGATGGAACGGCCGGCGCACTGCGCCGTCATCGTCCGGCGCGAGAACAGCACGACTACGGTCGAAATCCCGCCAGTTGAACTCAGTCCCCTAGTAATCGCCGGTGGCATACTGCTGAGCATGACCCTGCTCCTGTTCTTTGTCACCGGCATAGGTCTCTTCTACACAGGCGAGCCATTCCTGGTGCTGAAGTACATAGCGCCGGACCCAAACCATCCCGTCTTCCCCATAACAGTGAAACGCGCCATTCCGCTATCGGTTCCTATCTGGGGACTGATTTTATGGATCGGAGCGCATGAACTCAATGCGATTTTCCGTCCTGGCCTGCTGCGTGAGCGCATGACATTCCAGGACGGCGGCATCATCCATGAACGAAGGTATCTCTGGAAAAAGGAAATTACACACTTCCTCTCCGACTCCGTCCGTGGGTTTCAGGTTCAGCCTGAGGACGGCGAAGGAAGGCCGTCCAGTCTGCACATTGAAGGCCGTGGGCAGAGTGACGCCGTTGGGGAATATCTGCGCGCCGCAGACCGCGAGTGGCTGGCATCCGTCGGCAACGCACTATTGCGGGCTGTGTGAGGAATCCTCTCCCGTAGGCAAGCCTCTCCCTCAAGCGCTGTCGCGCTTCTTCCCTCTCCGAATGTTGCGTCAGGCTGGCACACTCGGGTGGCAACAACGGAAAGGGATGTCCAATTGTCCGCTACCAGACGACTCTTACATGTGCGCAGCCTTAGATCATAAGCTGAACCAATATCAGAGTCGTCTGGTTTACGAAAGTCGGACGCCCCTTTCCCTGTGGGAGAGGGGAAAAGCGAGTTGCACGAGCTTGGGGGAGAGGCTTCTTCTACTTGAGCGGATTGACGAGCACCGAGAGCCGTCGAAGCTGAACTGGCGTGCCGATAGCAATCAACACGTCCTGAGCATGCAGAGTATAGGCGTCGTCGGGGTTGGCATCGAAAGCGTGACTGTTGCTTGCCTTGCGAACGGCCACGATCAAAGCGCCGGTCCTTTTCCGCAGCGCCGCATTGCCGAAGGTAGTGCCGTCGAATTCCCCACCCTCCGGTATCACAAATTCTCGAAGCTGAGTTCCGGAATGCTCGGCATCGACCATGGCCTGCACAAAGTCGATTACGGCCGGATTCACACAGAGAGTCGCCATCCATCGTCCTCCAAGCGCGTGAGTCGATACGACGCGGTTTGCGCCCGCCCTCAGCAGCTTGGATTCATTGGCGAGCGAATCGCAGCGCGCCACAATAAAGAGATCCGCCCGCAGTCCCCGCGCGGAAAGCACGACGAATGTGTTTACTGCATCGCTCGGAGTTACCGCGATCATGCAGCGCGCACGATGAAGCCCCGCGGAGATCAGGACATTGTCGTCTGCGCCATCCCCCTCAATGCAAAGCACGTTGTCGATTGACATCTGGGCAACCCGCCCCGGGTCCTGCTCAATCACCACATAGGGGACGTCGTTTTGTTTGTATCCCTGAATAATCTGTTGACCAATGCGTCCATAACCACACACGATGTAATGGTTCTTCAGGGCCGCGATATCACTGTCCATCCTACTTCTCTCCGACCGCTTTAGCGCCGTCTCGCTTACGAATACATCGACAAACGTCGTCAGCACCCAGGTTGCCGTGCCGATTCCGGTTACGATGAGGACGATCGTAAAGATCTTTCCTGCCGCATGCAGAGGCTGGACTTCCTCATATCCTACCGTCGACAATGTGATTACAGTCATGAAGAGCGCGTTGAGGAGCGTGTAATGCTCGATCAGGATGTAACCCAAGACGCCGACACAAATTAGAATAAACCCTATTAAGAGGGCAAGACGCAGCCGGGCCAGCGGATCGCGCGTTGCCCGCGCAATCAGTATCTGCAGCGGGCTCATAGTCCGCCTGCCGACCTTAGCCTGATTTTGGATTCTCATACTGTTCTCGCAGGCTCCACCTCCAACTCTGGAAGGACGAGAGATGGGAGCCTGCGACTATGCAGACAGCCTATTAGCTTTTCGCCGCGACCGTCGTCACTTTGCCTGCGCTGTCGATCGTCAGATCCACCTTTGATCCCCGGAACGATATTCCCTTGATCGTCAGGCCAGTCCATCCGGCCGGCAAATGAGGATTGGCATAGAGGGAGGCAAATCCGTCACCGGCGATCCGTTGCCCGGTCCCCTTTTCGCCGTTCAGTCGAATCTGCAGTCCGGCAAAGCCATAGTAAATGCTGTTCAGACTTGCCGCCATTCCCGTCAGGAAGTAAACGGTGTTCGTGGACCTCTTTTCGGAAAAAGCATCCCATGAACCGCGCATGAAGGGCCGGTATGAGTCCCGATAGTAATCCAGCGCCTGATCACTGCGTCCCAGGCGCGATGCCACCACTGCATGTATGCCGGCCGTCATTGCGGGGCCGCTCTTCATCGTGTGGGCGGCGTAGAAATCGAGCATCTTGCCGGCAGTCGCGTCGTCGTATGGCTCTTCCAGAGGCCACAGCATCAGCAGCGCATCAGCCTGTTTGGCTTTGTTCTGGTCCTTGAACGGAACACTATGCTCAGAGGGAATCCCGCGCTCCTTGTCCTGCGGTATAACGAGCTTCGATGCGATCGTCTTCCACTGCGGATCAGGAGTCTGGCCCAGCTTCGCCGCCGCGATGGCTGCAGCCCGCAGATTGTAGCGGACCATGGCATTGGTGTAGGAATCGTCGTCCACCACGCCGGCAGTCTCATCAGGAGGCAGAACTTTGCGGACATGGTACGAGCCGTCCCCATCCTTGGTCGCTCGCGTCGTCCAGTATTGCGCCGTTGCCTTTAAGATGGGCCAGCATTTGGTCTTCAGATAACCCTCATCGCCGGTCCAGAGATAGTAGTGCCAGGCGGCAAAGGCAACATCGGCCGTAATGTGCCGCTCCTGGGCAAACTCCGCCGGAGCCGTTTCAGCGCCGGTTTCAGCGCTTTCCCACGGGAACTCCGCGCCGGCGAAGTGGTGCTCCTTGGCATTGGCGATTGCCTGGGGCAAACGCTTTGAGCGATATTCCACAATCGACGCCGCTAAATCGGGATGCTGCACGACCAATGTGGGAAACATCCAGATATCCGCGTCCCAGAAAATATGGCCCTGGTACGTCGTGCTTGAAAGCCCCATCGGTGGGATAGAATAGGAACTGCCGGGGAAAGTTGAACTCAGCAGGGAGAACAACTGCGCATGAGCGACCTGTTGCGCCTCGGGGTCGCCCGATATCGCAACATCCGTCGTGTTCCAATATTTTACCCAATCCGGGGGATGAAAGTTGTCAGGCGCAAAAGGCATGTCGGCAGCCTTAGCCATTCCTGATTGTTCCACCCTGCGTGTACTGAAGATGCCGGCCTGAAGGTTGAGCGTTTGTTGCGCAACCTGCCCAGAAGCTTTATTCGCCGGCAAAGACAGGGGTTGCAGATGATCGTTGACATAATGCCCCGCCTGCAGGATCTGTGTGGGCTCCCCATTTGGGCCAACGAGATATCCGGTATGGCCATCGGATATATAAGCAGGGATCGGCGAATTAGGGTTGTTCGAAGTTAGGACCCAGGGATCGTAAGACTTGCGAACGGAGAATTCATCGATCGCAGTTTGAACCTCAGGCCTGACGTTGGCAGGGGAATTGACTGGTCCCGGCGTATTAGGCTTTTGACAGCCACAGGTTAGGAGACACGCGGAAGCGGCCGCGCAACCGAGCGAACGGAAATACATATGGATCAATTCGTCAGACTGAGCGGCATGTCCTGCCTACTGGCGCTGGAGGGATTTTAGGATGAGTGAACCCCGTAAAGTTCGCTGGGGTGTCATTGGCGCCACGGCGCGAGTCGCCCGTGATTCGACCATACCGGCAATTCTGGCTGCAGGACACGCAGAACTTGTCGCAGTAGCGTCTCGCAATCTTGCCAATGCTCAGGAAGTGGCCGGCGATTGCGCCGATTGCCGAGCCTACGGCAATTACGACGCTCTACTGGCCGACTGCGATGTGGACGTTGTCTACATTCCCCTGCCCAACAGCCTGCACGTAGGCTGGGCAATCGAGGCCATGAACAACGGCAAACACGTGCTCTGCGAGCAGCCCATTGCAATGACGGCGGCAGAAGCCCTGGAAATGCTGGAGACATCTCAGGAAAACGGCGTAATTCTATCCGAGGCGATGATGTTCTACTATCATACGCTGCGAAGGACGCTGCACGACATTATCGAGCGCGGCGACATTGGCGACGTCACGCATGTCAAGGCGACCGTCTCATTCGTTGAGAACGACCCTGCCGACTACCACCGCGACCCGCGTCGTGGCGGTGGCGCTCTCCTTGACGCCGGCAGCCACGCCGTTCACGCCGCTCGCAAATCATTCCGAGCCGAGCCGACTGCCGTTACCGCCAAATCAACGATCGATGAGGATGCCGGCATCGATACGTCCACACTCGCAACGCTCGAATTCCCCGGTGGAACCGCTGAGATAGATTGCTCATTCTCTTCAACTTCGCAGTCCAGACTGGAAATCACCGGCACTAAGGGTTCTATCGTTGTGCCGCAGATGTTCTTGCCCGCCGGTGCGCCGGTGTTTATGACTGTAACAAAGGATGGCGGATCTCCGGAAGAGATTACCGCAGATCGATGCGACATGTTTTGCGAGGAAGTTGAGGCATTCTCACGGACTGTCCTGGGAGAAGAGTGCGGTTTGCTCGGACCGGAAGACGCCGTCGCGAATATGGTCGTCCTCGACGCCATCGCAAGCGCCGCCCGATCGGGCCGCCATGTCACTCTGGTCGCATAGCATGACTGACACTGATCTGCCGCTCCTTTCCATCTGCATCGTCAATTGGAATACACAGGATCTGTTGCGTGACTGCCTGGAATCGCTGGACCAGTATCCGCCGAGGAACGCGCGCCTTGAGACAATCGTTGTCGATAACGATAGCGCCGACTCCTCGGCGGATATGGTCGATGCAGAGTTCCCAGGCATTATCCTGGTACGGAATCCGGAAAATTCAGGATATGCGGAAGGCAATAATATTGCCTTTACAAAAGCCACAGGCGATCTCATCTTGCTGATGAACCCGGATGTCGTCGTGCATGCCGACGCCCTGACGCGCGCAGTCGCCGCGATGCGGGATGATCCGGCGATCGGCGCTCTGGGCTGTCGTCTGTTGTCTCCCGATGGATCAACCCAGAGGTCTCTGAGAGGCTTCCCGGATCCCTGGCCTGTGGCCTTCGAATATCTTAAGCTCGCGCGGCTGGCGCCATGGCACCGCGCCATCGCCGCTTACAGGATGGACTACTTCAACTACGACCGGTCAGGTGACGTAGACCAGCCGATGGCGTCCTTCTTCATGATCTCAAGACGATGCCTGGATGATGTCGGCCCAATGGACCCAGCCTTCCCGATCTTCTTCAATGATGTCGATTGGTGCTACCGGGCAAAGCGTGAACGTGGCTGGAGAATCGTCTATCGTCCAGATGTCGTCGTGACCCACCATCACGGCGGGAGCACAAGGCTGGTCAAACCCCGTATGATAGTAGAATCACATCGATCGCTGATCCGATTCTACGAGAAGTTCTACAAATCTCGCATGCCTGGATTGACGTTCCAGTTGATGAAGTGGGCAATCTTATGGAACGAACGGCGAAACCTGCGTCGCGCGCGAGCGGAAGCGGCCGCTTAGAAGCAAAGTGCGCGACTGGTCGCCTTAAGGCCGTTTCTAGAATATAATGGAATGCATGGACGACATCGCAGTCATAATCGTCAACTGGAACGCGCGTGAAGATCTCCGCGTCTGTCTCCAGTCACTCTTCGCGGGTCCACCTACCAAAGCATCAGTATCGGTGTGGGTGGTAGATAATGCGAGCTCCGATGGCTCGGCTCAGATGACGCGCCTGGAATTTCCGGACGCTCATCTTATTGAGAACAAAGAAAACGTCGGATTTTCGCGAGCCAACAATCAGGCAATCGATGAATCTCGCAGCCGGTACGTTTTTCTGTTGAACTCAGATGCCGCCGTTAAGCCGGGCGCAATCGACGCTCTGGTCGAATATGCAGACTCCAACACTTCTGCGGGCATCATCGGCCCAAAGGTGTTGAACCCCGACGGCTCCCTGCAATATTCCTGCCGCAGCTTCCCTACCCTTGGGGCCGGCTTCTTTAGAAACACCTGGCTTGGCCGCTTGATGCCGAACAACAAGTATGCTGCCGCATACTTGATGACGAATGTGTCGCATGACAAAGTGCGCACAGTTGATTGGCTCTCCGGCTGCGCAATGATGATCCGCCGGGACTTGATCGATGAGATAGGCGCGCTGGACGACCGCTTCTACATGTACTGCGAGGATGTGGATATCTGCAAGCGCACATGGAAAGCCAGCAAAGAAGTCGTCTACATGCCCAATGCCGTGGTGACGCACGCCATCGGCCGATCCAGCGACAAGAACGCCGAGAAGATGATTATCGAGTTCCACCGTTCCTGGTTCGAATACGATAAGAAACACCATCCCAATTCAGGTCTGCTTCGCCGCGGTTTGGTGTTTTCCGGACTCTGGCTTCGAGGCGCATTTCGAATAGCGCGCCGGCGCTACAATACCAGAGTGGAAGCGCGGCGACGCCGTACGCAATCCAAATTCGCGCCCGTCGCTGTCGACGCGGCAGATAAGGGCAGTTCGTGAACCGTCTCGTTCTCCTCCTGGTGGGTCTGGCCATGCTGCTGGCCCCACTTGTTGCCGCCGTGCCTGAAGGTATGGTCGGGCAATCATTGTTGCCTACCGCTATTCTGGCCGGAATGGGTTCGGCATTGACTGCCATTGTCCTTGCATCTACTGCGCTTTCTGCCATCTCATTCCGCGGAACCGCAATACCTTCCCCAATCAGGATGCCGATTCTTTCCTTTGCGGCACTGGTGGTATGGGCCGGAATATCCATCCTCGGGATCGTCGCGACATCGCATCCCGCTACCGCGTATCTCGATCCTATGCTGCGCGCTATTTGCAAACTCGGCTCGTACTTCGGCATTTTCGCGGTATGCGCTTTATTGGCATACAAGCAGCGAGAGAGCGGTTACTCGGTGCTGGCATTCATAACTGTGGGCGGAGGAATCGCGGCGGTTATCGGGCTCCAGGAGTACCTGACACATGCCCGCGACGGTGACATCCACTGGCGTATCTTCGGCACATCAAGCCCCGATTACCTGGCTGCATACCTCCTGCTGGTTTTTCCAATCACACTGGCGCTCGCTCTCAGTGTCAATGAAAAGACTTTAAAAGGGCTGCTTTACCTGGTAGCCCTGGTGGAAATGGCAACCATCTTCCCAACCGGCTCCCGCTTCGCGCTCTTGCCACTGGTCTTGGAACTGGTTCTGTTTGGCGGGTTGTATCTGCGATCACAAAAAGGACACGCCGTCGCAGGTCCTTCTAAGAAGATGGTCGCAGGCGCTGTATTTTGTGTCCTCCTTGTTGCAGCCACACTTGGTAAACCGGTAATCCAGCGTCTAACCCACAATCAAAAGAACTCCGGCGCATTCCGTGTGCTGACATGGAAGGGCTCCCTGCACATGGCGGAGGCTCACCCACTGATCGGGACGGGGCTTGGGACATGGGAATACTGTTACCAGAAGTACGCCCTGGCAGGCTTCACCCGTATGGCGCACAACTCTTACCTGCAGCTTGCGGACGATTCGGGTTTCCCTGCCGTTGCAATCCTGGCTGTCTTGATTTTCGCCGTGGCGACGGTAGGATTTAAGGGCGCACTCAGCAGCAAACCCTCCGACCAGAAAGATGAAACTCCCGGCAAGGACGACACTGCCGCCCCACTCCTGGCATCAACTGATGTGCCGGTGATTATTGGTCTGCTCGCCGGAACGGTCGCCGTCAGCATTCAGAACCTAATAGACTCCGACTGGTATGTATTCGCAATCGGGGCAACATCAGCAGCTGCAGCAGGAGTGATGGCGGGACTAGTCGCACGACAGCCGCAACCCACGGGTGATAAAGCCAGGTTATCAGTACCGGCGGCCATAGTGGTTGCTGTCGCCGCCATTGCGGGGGCGATTTTCTCTGCAATGACTTCTGCCGGCCTTCTCATCGGCAAGTCTGCTGCTGACACTGTCCGGAGCAATCCGACTGAGGCCGAGGAACTATATTCCAATGCCATTACATGGGCGCCGCTGAATGGACGCATCCTAAGCGAGCTTGGCTATCGTATCCAATTTGGAGCACAGCGGAACGCTCAATCGGCGACGCAGACTCTCCATGCCGCTGTCGACCTGATGCCGGATTCTGTCAGTTACAGACGGTTGGGCGACGTCTATGCCGCGTCGGGCCAGTCGGCCCTAGCGATGGATGCCTATAAGCATGGGCTGCTCGCAGAACCGCACTCCGTGGATCTGCTGATCGACCTGGCGCATACCGTGCCTAAAGAACAAGCGCTGGAATATTATCGCGCACTGGCGCAGCAGGAAGTAAGCCCTGTCGGCCAAATTCGCGCGCTGGAAGATATTACCGATCCCCGCTACGCAATTGCGGACGCCCAAATGGGCGATGATGCCACGGCGAAGGGCGACACTGGCGGCGCCATCACCTACTATCGCCGCGCCCAGGCTATTCTAGACAAATATGCGGAAGAAGGCGGCTCGGCTGATACCCAACACATGGCGCTAAGCGGAGGGCGTCCGGATCCGGACGCCGATAAGCAATATGCAGATCTATATTCGCATGTAACATCGGCGGCGGAACCGCTTCTTCCCTCCCAAGACCGGCAGAACTATCACGCAGGAAGCGCAATCGGACAAGCGCACTTTGCTGTGATAAAGGCGGATGCTTTGCTGGCAATGGGGAATAATCAGGAAGCGCAGGCAGCCTACGCAACTGCGCAGCAAGCCGTGCAAGACGCCGATAAAGCCGTCCAAGTCCTCACCGAACCTGCAAAAAGTGCGCGGGTCAAACAGCTTACGGGTCTTGCGGATTCCTTGAAGAAACGCATCGAACGATCTCAGCTTACCCCCACTCCCTGAATCGGCAGAGAATTTACCGTTAAATTTCGAAAAGCGCCCCGCAACTACAATCGCGTGGCGCTTTTCGTTGTTTGAGCTTACCGGTGACCTCAATTTCTACCATAACCGGTAAGCTGAATATTCAAGGCTACTGTCCTGCAGGCGCAGCAGGAACTGGCGGGGCCGGAGCAGGAGCCGTTGGCGCTGCTGGAGCGGGAACAGGGACCGGCGCGGGAGCCGGCGTGGGCGGAGCCACAGGCGGCGGGGCTGGTACCGGCGCAGGAGCCGCAGGCGCGCCGGGCGCGGGCTGAGCGGGCGCATCTGACGGTGCCACAGGCGTAGCGGGGACATCGGCAGCCGGAGGAGTTGCTGGCGCGTTATTAGCCGCCGGAGGCGCTGGTGTGGCCGGCGCATCGGCAGCAGCCGGAGTTGACGGCGCTGTTGCCGTGGCGTCAGGCTGCAAAGCCTGCGCCGCCTTCAGATGGTCTTTCAATATCGGAAGCACATTGCTTGCGAATTGTTTAAGCGTAGGATCCTGTCCGGAATTCGATTCCTTCTGGAACAATTCAATGGCGGTTTGCTGGTCCTTTACCTCATCCTCAACATACGCCTTATCGAAATCGGTCCCGTGAAGGCCCGAAAGCCTTTGGTGCTCTAATATGTCTGAGTCTGCGACATTTGTGGGAAGTTTTACCTTATAGGACGACGCAAGCTCCTTGGCCTGGTTATTGGCTGCGATGTGATCGGCGGTGATCTTTTTGGCCAATTCCTTAACGTCATCGCTGTGCCCCTTCTTAGAGGCGAGGTTGCCGTCCTGGATTTCCGAAAGGCCGGTCAGTGCCACGGTATCCAGAAATTTCGCGTCATCGTCGTTGAGCTTTGTACCGGCAGGCGGCGGAGTTATGGCCGGCAAAATCGCGGAGTCGCCGGGCGCCTGGGCATACGCGGAACCAAACAGTCCGCTTAGCGCAACAGTAATGGACAGGGAAAGGATAGAGCTCTTCATTGTCATCTTGACCTCCGAAGGTGAGTGCCATGCATCAGAAGCGCCTGAATAGGCGCAGCACGGCCAGCAATTGGGATTTGTGTTGTCTCACGGTGATTTCGCGGAGAGCCGCCGGTTAATTCAACGAGATCCGGCTTTGGGATTGCTTCTCCGCTTGATGGTTTTTCAAGCTGCAACGATGGTAGTCTGAACAGCGGCCGACTTGCGAGGTACTTAAACAGTACGTAAATTTAGCAAGCAGAGTGCCATAAACACAGATGTTTACACAACATCTTGCTACGGGCAGATTACCCGGATTTCCCGGATCTAACACCTTTGTTTGAACAAATTCTTGACAAAGACTCTCGCAGAGAAACCTTGATGGCTGTTATAGCCGCTCTGAACTTACGAAAATACCCTGTAACGCCGAGCGACAACAAATCGTAAAGACATCTATGAGTCTACTCGCTTTACCATTAACTCGACGACGACGCATATGCGGTCTTGTGCTACTGGTCATCGCAGTTTTTGCCGCATTTATAGCCATAATCTTCCCCCACGGCGAGCGGCGGTTGCCCGTTGAGGCAAGATCAAGTTTTCCCACCATAGTTTCACGAAACAGACAAACCATTGCATTCGTGGGCAAAGTGGCGAATGTGGTGGAGACATATGATTTGAAAACGGGGCAAAAGCATAGCCTTTGAGAATAGGCACGGAGATCTAAAATAGAGAGATGAAGAATAACTCAAAGAGCCGCAAAATAGTCATTGGCGCTATCTTGGCCGGCATTGTCATAGCTGCTGCTACTACTACGGAACGGCTCTTAAGCCGTCCGAATCTGATCGAAAATAGCCGCATGCTGATGCCCCTTGATGCAATGCCTGGCCGCTCTAACTGCCCGACAGTTGACGCCGGATATCTGTGGATAGACGACAACCGGTTGATCTATAGCGCATTCCAGGGCTGGACGCGCCTCGCAGTTATTACCGCCGACGTCCGCACAGGCAAAACTTCCGAGGTGAACGTTCCTGCCTCAATTGGCGCTCGGCAACTGGTCGACGTATCACCGGACGGAAAGTGGCTGCTTTGGAACAACCTGAATTATGGCGCCACGCCAAACGGACCAGTAGCGACGTCCCTGGATGGCCTCACGACGGTTGCGTGGACACGTCCCGTAGTTTCGAGCGACATATTGTTCCTTCCGGACGGCGATCATTGCGTGTCCCTGGCAGCTCCCTGGACTTCAAAGTCGAATTCAATTGGGGTTCTTGTCAATTACAGCAAAAGCTCCAAAACAAGCACTGAGTTTCCAATCACGGGCATTTCACCATTCTTTCATCCACTTGGACTCGACGGCGAAGGCCGAATTCTGTTCGTGCAGAACTTTGATGGTCACACCTTGCCGATTGCTGCCATGCAAGGTCCGATCATAATGTGTCGTGTCGACCTAAATGGTCCACGGCCACTAACAGCCGTTCCCCTCAAAGTCGACCTGCCGCCGGCGACGGATGCAAATATAGGCAGTGTCGAAGTTTCTCCGCAAGGAGACCGGCTTCTCTGGTGGTTTCAGACACCACTAAAGCCGACTCCCTGGAACAATATCCTCAGGCGTTTCATCCATATGGATGATGATACGATGGCGGTCTATGTTACCGACCTGCAAGGACATAATGGCCGTGAGCTTGGCGAGATTGGTGAACGCGCCTTCGATCAAGTTTCATGCACTCCGCGTTGGTGCCCGGATGGCCGCCACATCAGCTTCACATGGAAGAATAAACTCTATCGAATGGAAGCGCAATAACGGCGATTGTCATTATGGACGTTTCGGTAATCAAACGGTAGAATCGAGGGATGTACCGACGCATCTATCTCGATCATGCAGCCACTACTCCACTGAGAAGCGAAGCGCGCGCTGCCATGGCGCCCTTCCTTGACGAATACAGTGGGGGCAACCCCAGCAGCCTTCATGCGGAAGGACAGAGGGCCAAACGCGAGATCGATAAAGCTCGCGTCATCATTTCGGAAGCGCTCGGCTGCGATTTTGCAGAAGTAACGTTCACCAGTGGTGGAACTGAGGCTGACAACGCGGCTATCCTAGGGATATTGCTTGCGGCCGCCCCAAAGAGACGTCACCTGATCGTAAGCGCAATCGAGCACGAAGCTGTGATCCGGACGGGCTTATTTGCGCAGCGGCTTGGATATGAAGTATCTATGGCAATGCCCGACCGCCACGGCATTGTTTCCGCGGATGAGATTTCCGCGCTGATACGTGACGACACAGCGCTCGTAAGCGTAATGCATGCGAACAACGAGATCGGCGTCATACAGCCGATTCGCGAAATCGCCGAAGTGGCTCATTCTGCAGGAGCCCTCATGCACACCGATGCCGTGCAGTCATTCGGTCAGCTGGATTTTCGCGTCGCCGATCTGAACGCAGATTTGATGAGTATTTCGGCCCACAAGATCTATGGTCCCAAAGGCATCGGAGCGTTGTACGTCCGAGATGGGATACCAATCGAGCCGTTTATTCATGGCGGCGGTCAGGAACGCGAGCGAAGGGCGGGAACGGAAAACGTGGCCGCCATCGCCGGATTCGGCGCGGCTGTGAAGTGCATGATATTGGAACGAAGCAACGAAGCTGCACGCCTCTCAGCGCTGCGTGACATGATGTTCGACGAAATCCTTCGTGAAATGCCGGAAGCGCGCATAAACGGCGACCGCGACAGGCGGCTGCCGAACAACGTAAACATTTCGCTTCTCGGCAAGGACGCAGAAACAATGATTGTCGGCCTGGATATGGAAGGCGTGGCGGCATCGGCCGGTTCCGCGTGTACATCCGGCAGCATCGAGCCCAGTCATGTTATGAGAGCAATGTATTTACGGGACGATGAAATCGGAGCGACGATACGGTTTACTCTGGGACGCAGCACGACTCAAGAAGATGTCGTGGAAGCGGTTGAGCGGTTGAAGAAGGTCGTGGGGCGGCAACGAAGTCTTACACACTAATCGCAAGCATTTGCTCGTTAGGACACACCCTTATTCCCTCCCGGAGGGCGCGTTCTCAAACTCGCAAGCCTACATCTTCTTGACTACACGTTAAGAAGCGAAACGCAACTGCGAACCGGGGCGCGCCCTCCCGTGGGAGCAGGTCTCCGTACCTGCTCGAAAGAGGGTTGGGTCTTTACTGCACTGACGCCGTAAACATCTGCTCTCCGCCGATATCGGCGAAGACGGGCAGGTAATCGCGCCAGACGTCATTCTTGGTGCCGTTGATGTACTTCGTCAAGCTGATGTAAGGCACATATCGTGGCCGGCGTGGCGGGCGGGCCAGCTTCATTCCGCTGTTTTGCAGCAGTTTGTCGCCCTTGCGGGTATTGCATCGGCGACAGCATGCAACGAGGTTCTCCCACTGCAGGCCTCCACCATGCCGCTTCGGCAAGATGTGGTCGATGGTCAGGTCGCGCGATTGCACGCCGCAATACTGGCATGTGTAGTTGTCACGCGCGAAAATAGATCGGCGAGAGAGTTTTAGCTCCGGCAGCGGCCGGCGAACATGGTAGCGAAGGCGAAGCACCGACGGGGCCGGCAGCATACAACCGTCTTCCGTGATCACCGCAGGCGTGTTGTTATCATCAACGGCATGGAGAATGTCTGCCTTACCGAGGTAGAGCAAGATAACTGCGCGTCGCATATTACATACATTGAGCGGCTCATAGTCGCTATTAAGTATTAGAACCTCATGGCTCATGGCTTGGTGATCCGGTCCTTTCCCAATATCTCTGTGAATAGCTTATGCGCTGCGGCTTGCAATGCCGGCGCGTAGCTTCCGATTCCGACCCTCATCGAATGGCGCCCTCAATATTTGGCGTCCACCCCGACTGCCGCTCTCCCCGTATACCCGGGTGCTTAGGCATGCTTGTTCGGCGGATATATACAGTTCCTGTATCGACCTGACCCGCCGCTGTGTTAGCTAAAAAAACAAAAAACCCGCTGCGACTATCGCCGCCTCAAAGGCGGGGTCGCAAGCGGGTCAACATCCGTACGGATGTATATGGCAATTTTGAGTGTGGTGTTGATGCACATGTTGGCGCTCATGCGCTTGAAACACGGCCCGGCGATGACGCAAGCAGACCTCATCGATCAGGGACTTGCCTTTACGGCGTTGCCCTTGACGCAACGAACCGAATCTTCGGTTGTCGTTCAATGCGATCATGTTTCCTGCATCAGCCGATTTTGACAATCAGCACCTTATCCGCGTTGAGTATACCAACAACTGAGGGCACAGTCAACATTATCCAAGGGGATTTTTCACAATCCCCTCTTGAAGTCCGAACGATCGAAGCGCATGAGCTCAATTATAAACCCGGCAGCGTGTAGACAACTCCATTGCTGTAAATGCCTTCCATGCCCCCAACTCCCATGAGCGTTCCATCCGATCCTATCGTCAATTGCTGATCCACGCCGGGAAAAGGGAAACTCAAATGAGGCAATATGAAGGGCTCGGAGTATGCGCCTGACGGACTGATTTTGTAGATAAACGATTCGTTCCTTACTCCTATGCCGTAGATCGAGCCATCTGATTTGACTGCGACGGATCCAAGTATACTTGCTGTCCCCGGCTCAAACCTGTGCAGCACAGTCAATCCATTGTTCGCCAGCCTGTACCGAAAAACTGTTGGACCGGTAGTGCCGGTGAATGTTGCGCCGTACAGATTTCCATCCGGTCCGAACGCAAGCGTCTGGAATGGTAAATGACCATCGCCGTCATCCTTGAAGCTGTATGCCACATTGAAAACACCGCCTGGAGTAGCCTTCAGAATTGCGCCATGACCATAAGCGCCTCCAAGTTGAGTGACAGCGTATAGCTTACCGTTTGGAGCGAGCACGGTACCTGCCAGGTAATAGTTTTGGTTCGGAGCACTTGTGGCTGCGACTGCGATGGCGCCGCCGACTGTCATACTGTAGACCGTCGACGAATTGGCAAAATAGAATTTTCCATCACTCGCCGGCATTAACGGCCTTTCAAATGAGAAAGACGCAATCTTTGTTAGTATTCCGCTTGGGCTTACGCGAAAAGCAGTTCTGTCGGTATTGCCGTAAATATAGCCATCCGGACCAAGACATACTCCTTTTAGGTAACCGTCTGTTTGAGCTGAAAACGAACGTAAAATCGTGTAATTGCCTGCCGGGGAAATTTTGTAGATTGTCCCGTTATTGTACCGGCCGCCGGCACTTGTAGCGCCGTAATAGTTCCCGTCCGATGCGAGTATAGGAGGCATATCGGGCCCGGAACCGTCAACACTGCGAAGAGAAGCAATGGTTTTATAGGAGCCTGCGGTAGCAAAGCGAAATACAGATCCGGCATTATAGGCGCCGCCGGCGTAAGTTAAGCCGTACAGCGATCCATCCTTGCCAGAGACAAGGTAGCCCCGGGTCGCAAAATCGCCGGCATTCGTCCCTGCAAAGGCCAGCTTAAATGTGCCGTCGCCGGAAATCGAAAAGATCGTTCCGCCCAATTTTGGGCCGCCATAGCTTCGGGAACCATAGTAGCGACCATCAGGCGCCAGCGTCAGCGCCTGAGTATAGTCATAATCGCTCATTCCATCTGCATTCGTGAATGAATGCAGGACCGAGAAGCTGCTGCCGTCGACCGCGAGCCTGTAGACGCCGCCGTGACCGGAGGCGCCCCCATAATTCGTCACGCCCCAGAGCTTGCCGTCCGCTCCTGCTGTGAGCGCGGTTGACAGATATCCATCAGACTGCGACAGGCTATGAAGCGGCAGCAGATGTCCGGTAATCGACATGGCAAAAACAATTCCCTTGCCGAATTGACCACCGGAATACGTCGTGCCGTAAAGGTGCTTGTCTGGTGTAACACAGAACCGATTGAACGCGGGTCCGCCTTCATCAGCTGTGAAGACGTGAATAACCGAGAACTTTCCAGTCGTGGCGCATCGAAAGGCAATACCATTTTGATAGTCGCCGAATCCGTTTGCGAGCCCATAAAGAGCGCCGTCCGGGCCAAGCGTCAGCCCCCACATCATCGACACCTGGTCCGTCCAAGGCAGAGAATGAATGACACTAAGCGCGCCGGTAGCGGGCGAAAACCGAAAGATCGCGCCAAATACAGGACCGCCGTCCGAAATGCTGGTGCCATATAGCGCCCCATCCGTTCCCAGAACCAGGGCTTGACTGGGATGCGCTCCATCAGTAGAGTTCTTGAATGAGTAGACGGTATTCATCTCGCCGGTGGCGGTAACGGAGAAGATTGTCCCCATCCCGTTGTAGCCGCCGTCGTCTGTAACTCCGTAGAATTTGCCGTCTGCCAGTTGTATCAGCCCTCCTATCGGATGGTATCCGTCAGGATAGGCGTAAAAGTCGTGCAAACTCTTGTACGTTGCGGCTTCTGCGGGAAGAGAGACAGCGGATGCGGCCAGGACTGTTGTAGCGGCGCAAAATCCGGCGGCGCGCTGTTTGAGAAGGCTCTCCAATGATGGCATGTAGTTCTCCAAAGCGGGTAAGACAACAAAATAAATCGCGGCAACAAGCAGTCTTACTGGCTATGCCACGGATTACTATTATGCCTGAAGGTATGGGACAAAGCAATGTTGCCAGGTACTAATAATACTCCGATTTAGACAAAGGGAATAGGAAGACACTATGTCACGGTATGAGTTAAGCACTGGTCTTTGCTTCCTGACGGTATTCTTGACAGGTCACATTCAATGGGCTGGGTATAATTGGTAACAGATGATTTTTGATGTTTTGGTATTAGCCGCTGTCTGCGACGAACTGTCGCATGTGATAGTAAATGGGAAAATCGAACGGGTGACCCAGCCCACGCCGCTTGAAATCGTGCTGCGAGTCTATGCTGGCGCGGGAAAGCAGGATCTATACATTTCCTGCGATCCGGCCAGCCCTCGCATGCATCTCACAAACATGAAGCGTGAGAATCCCCCGAATCCTTATGCTTTTTGCATGGTCCTCCGCAAACACCTCGACGGCGGACGTATCACTGGAATCCGCCGGCCGATGGGCCTGTTCGAGCGTGTGGTGGCAATCGAGTGCCAGGCGTATGACGGCGCTCCGTTCACGCTGATCGTGGAGATCATGGGCCGGCACAGCAACATCATCCTGATTGACGCGCCGGGCACCATCCGTGGAACGGCTAAGCATATCACAAGCGATATCAATCGCTACCGCGAGATTTTGCCGGGCGTGCGATATCAGAATCCGCCCCGCCAGCGTGAGAAGGCCGATCCACTGCTGCCGTTCAAAACTGATGACGATGCGGAAATGACGGCGGAACAGGGAGCAAACTGGCTTCTAGAGACATTCTCCGGTCTCAGTCCTCTCCTCTCGCGCGAAGCAGCGCTGAGAGCTTTGGAGCCGCGCACGAAACTTCGGTGCTGGGCCGCATTGTCCGATATCCTGGAGTTAACCCGGCGCAGCGACTTCAGCCCCGTTATCTGGACCAATGAGCACGGAACAACGCAGGGCGCCTACCCTATCCCCATGCTCAGTATCGAGAGCAAGTACCAGTATCCACAGCCATCGATGAACGTTGCTGTCGACTCCGCTGCTTCCGCGATCGACTCGATTGACGCGTTTCAACGAATCCGTGGCGGCCTATTGGTGGCTCTACAACGAGCGACGAGGCAGAAGATTCGTGAGCAAGAAGAGATTCAATCAGGATTCAAAAACGCGCAACGCGCCGAGGAGTACCAGCAAGCAGGCGATCTCATCCATGTAAATCAGCTGTCGATTGAGCGCGGCGCTCCGGAAGCCGTCGTAGAAGATTATTATTTGACACAGCCTGACGGCAGCCCAACTATCCGCACCATAACACTCGACCCTACCCTCAGCGCCAAGGACAACGCCACCCGATATTACAAGAAGGCGCGAAAGGCTCGGGAGAGCCTGACAAGTCTTGAAGAGCGTAAAGAGCGGATTGGAGAGGAAGCAGCCGTGCTTAAGCTTGCAACGGATGATGTAACGCGGGCAACGACGGCCGAGGAACTGGAATCAATTCATTCCCGCATTGCGTCTCTACTGATCGGAAGACAGTCACTGGACGAAACCGCCGAGGGCAAACAGCAGGAAGGTCCAAAATTCGAGGGGCATAAGATACGCGTATTCCACTCGGTGGATGGTTGGGAGATCCTCGTGGGTGAAAACGCGACGGCAAACGACTATCTCACGACAAAACTGGCATCGCCGACAGACATCTGGCTCCATGTGCGCGCAGCGACATCGGCGCATGGCCTGATCCGCTCACAAAACCGGCCTGCCTCGGTCACACCTGCAGCATTGACATATGCGGCCGAGCTCGTTGCCGCCAGAAGCGAAGTAAAGCACTCATCACTGATCCCCGTGGACTATACGCTGAAGAAGTATGTTCGCAAGCCCCGAAAGAGCGCTCCTGGAGCAGTAACCTATCAGCATGAGAAAACCGTATATGTGAATGGGATTAATGGATGAACCTTATCCCCGGCCCTTCTCCTTAAATAAGGAGAAGGGAGTCACACTCAGAGGAAACGGGCTGAGCCTTCTTATTCACTATCCGTGCCGCATACGGCCACGAGTGTTGGTATCGTCGTGAGCATGCTCGTCGAACTGGATCAGACGGACCATGTTACTGTATTCGCGGATCAAGCGATCCTTACTGAGACGCTTGTCAATCATAGTCAGCTCGTCCCGTAGATTAACTGTGGGCTGATCTCGCGTGTTGGTAACCATGCCGCCAAGCGACACGCGCCCCATGTTAACCTGAATGTCCAGCCGTGTGATGTCGATTGGATGTTTCGCCAACTCCCGGCGTATAGATTTCATGATTTCGACATCCTGTGCGTTCATTCATGTAGCTCCTCAATATCGGTATACTTCGTATATTATACGGATTGGCCCGGCTCTAAATCAAGCGGGCTGACAGCAAATACGCATAGAGAGAGTATTCCCCGCAATGCCAAATTTGGAACAATACCGCTCGATGGAGTTCTCAGCATCCATTGCAGAAGGTGTATACCTCAACCACGCTGCATCGTCTCCCAGTCCATCCCGGGTGCAACAAGCCGTCTGTCACGCCGTTACCCTCATGGGACGAGACCCGGAAACATTCTTTCTGGAATCCATGCTCCCGGCATGGCAAGGCTCTCACAAGGGCCTGGCGGCTCTTATGGGTGTGGACCAGGAACACCTGGCGATCACCCGAAACACGGGGCACGCGCTCTCTATTGTCGCCGACGGCCTCAGTCTCGACTCCGGCGACAACGTGATCGTGGCAGGGTGCGAATATCCTGCGGTTACGTATCCATGGTTGGCTCAGGCTAGCCGCGGCATCGAAACGCGCATCCTGAACGCCGGCCCCGGAGGGGAAGTCACGGCGGAAGCCTTCGAACCGCTAATCGACGGCAAAACCCGGGCTATTGCCATGTCCTGGGTGCAGTTCGGCACCGGTTACCGCGCCGATCTCAAGGCGATCTCCGATCTTGCCCACAGCCGCAATGTGTTGCTGATTGTTGACGTGATCCAGGGCCTCGGCGCTCTTCAGCTCGATCCGGACCTAAACCTCGACGTCATCGCGACGGGCGCGCATAAATGGCTGATGGCCCCGCACGGCACGGGCGGCCTCTACATTTCGCCCGAATGCATCGACCGGTTCCGCCTTGTAAACATGGGCGCTTTGAGCGTCGTCGACCCATTCAGCTTCGATCCGCTCGGCTTCGATCCGAAGCCCACGGCGCGCCGATACGAGGAAGGCAGCCCTAACGGCATTGGTCTCGCCGGCATGCGAGCCGCGCTCGATCTGATCGAGGAAGCAGGGATTGCCAATATCGAAGAGCAGGTCCTCGATCTCGCCGGTTATGCGACTGAAAAGCTTCTTGAAATCGGATGCGCCGTCGATTCGCCGAAGGAGCGCAAGCATCAGTCAGGACTGGTGCTGTTCCGGCATGCCTCCGACACCAATGAAGCCGTTCTCGAACGCCTTCGCGCCGCCAAAGTAAAGGCGTCGATCCGAGGCGGACGCGTCCGCCTCGCGCCTCACTTCTACAACACGCGAGAGGATATCGACGTAGCGCTGGCGGCAATCGGTTAGGAAAAGCGTCCCGGCGGTTGAAACCACGAGAACCAAGCATTTAAGCCTCCGCCAGGGACGTTAGTTCAGCGAGAGAAGATCCCGGCGCGAAATATTAGTCTAGCAGGAGAAGGTCCCGCCAGGATAACAGACCAGCGAGAGAAGATCCCGCCAGGGACGGCGGGACTCCGGGTGCGCTTGCGTTTGAAGAGCGGGCAGGGACGCCCGCAAGAACGTTCTTCGGTGGCCTCTGCGCCATCCTTCTAAAACGTGGCCCTCGGAGTCCCGGCCTCCGTGCCGGGATCTTATTCTTATCTGCCATTGGAGACCAACCTGGGGAGCCAATAATTTAGAATGAGCAGGCCTTCGTGCCTGCTCATTCTAAATAGTATCGCTCCGGGATCCTCTAGAGACTTCCTACTCCCTCATCCCCAGCCTGGCGGCGTCTTTATACCGGACGCCGCTGCCGCCGAAGATATCAAGCGCGCTGCCTATCGTGAGATCGACCTTTCCGCCTGACAGATCCTGGACGAGGGCGATGTCGTCCAGGGCTTTTGCGCCTCCGGCGTACGTCGTGGGCCGGGTTACCGCGCCGCCAAGTTGGACGACCAGTTCCTGATCGATGCCGCGGCACTGTCCCTCAACATCGGCGGCGTGGACGAGAAACTCTGCGCAATAACCTTGCAGGCTTTCGAATAGATCCCCATCTACCACTGTATCAGTCACTGTCTGCCAGCGATTAGTAGCCACCCGGTAGTCGCCGGCCGGAGTGCGCCGGCAGCTGACATCAATCACCAGTCGCCCCGCGCCGACGGCGTCGGCCATCCGCTTTACGCGATCTAAGCTAAGCTGGCTGCCGTCGAAGAGATAGCTCGTGACGATAACGTGGCTTGCCCCACCCTCCACATATGACAGGGCGTTGTCCGGATTGATGCCACCGCCAACCTGCAGCCCTTTAGGATATGCCGCGAGAGCCTCTCTCGCAGCCTGCTCATTTCCAGGGCCAAGCATGATGACGTGACCGCCTAGCAGTCCATCGGCAGCGTAGAGGCGCGCGAAATCGGTTGCGCTTCGCTCGGATACGAAGTTCGTCCGTACCTGGCTGTCGTCATCGGAGAGCGTTCCACCGACGATTTGAACTACCAGTCCATTGCGTAGATCGATACAAGGTCGAAATGCCATACGGATATTATGACACAGCCGTGTCGCCGCGCTCGCCCGTTCGAATGCGGACCGCCTCGGTGACGGGCGATATGAATATCTTGCCGTCGCCAACCTCACCGGTCGCGGCTGCCTTCTCGATCGCCGCGATGACTCGCTCAAGGTCGCCGTCACTGATCACTGCGACAACCTGCACCTTAGGCAGAAGGTTTACCTGATACTCCGAGCCGCGATAGTGCTGCGTGTAGCCCTTCTGGCGCCCCGCGCCTTTGATCTCCACGACGCTGATTCCCTTGACGCCCACTTCTTCAAGGGCCATCCTCACTTCATCAAGGCGGCTTGGGCGTATAATTGCTTCAACTCTTAACATAATATTCTCCTAAGGCTGTGCCGAAAATAATCGCTTCATGTGGATAAACGCCTAATGCACCGCATATGCGGCCGTGCCGGCCGCATCCGTCGAGTATCCGGCCTCGCCATGTTCAGTGACATCGAGGCCATTCTCTTCTTCATCCGCCGTCGCCCGCAGTCCGCCGGTCAATACGCCCGCGATCTTCCCCGTGACAAGTGTGAGCACAATCGCAAGGCTGGCCGTAACGGCCACAGCTAGAAGCTGAGTGCCAAGCTGTCCGATGGAGTGCCCATTTGCGAGTATGCCTGCCTGACCATTCAGTCCATGGGTGATGGCTGGATTGATCAGAGCATTCGCAAACAAGCCGGTAGCCAAAAGACCGAACATTCCGGCGCAGCCATGCACTGCGAATACATCGAGCGAGTCATCATATCGATCGAGCTTGGATTTAAGCAGAATGGCGTAAAAGCTGATAAACGCAGCCCCGGCTCCAATTGCGACTGCGCCGATTGTGTCCACAAACCCGCAAGCCGGAGTAATTGCCACCAGGCCCGCGATAGCGCCTGATGCGAAACCCAGGGCGCTCGGCTTCTTGAAGCGAACCCATTCGATCAGCATCCACACCAGGGCCGCGGCCGCTCCCGCGATATGCGTGTTGATAAACGTCTGCGCTGCCAGGCTGTTTACGGCCAGCGTGCTTCCGGCATTAAACCCGAACCAGCCGAACCAGAGTATGCCCGCGCCGATGAGGACCATGGGCAAATTATGCGGACGCAATTCCTCACTTCCAAGGCCTCGCCGCTTGCCAAGCATAAGCGCCATTACCAGGGCGGAGACGCCTGAGGCCGTTTCAACGACAGTGCCGCCGGCAAAGTCCAGAACGCCTCGCTGCGCTAGCCAGCCCCCACCCCAGACCATGTGAACAAGCGGATCGTAAACGAAGGTCGACCACAATAGTATAAAGAGGCAGTAGGCGCCGAATTTGATACGCTCGACAACGGCTCCTGAAATGAGAGCCGGAGTGATTACGGCGAATGCCATCTGGAAGATCATAAAGGCCGTCTGTGGTATCGTCTGGCCAATGTCCTGCCTCGGCTCTGCTCCAACTCCCCTCAGCCCGAAATATTGCATGGGGTCTCCGATAATCCCATGGATATCCGTCCCAAAAGCCAGAGAATAACCGAACAGCATCCATTGAATACTCACGATACCCATGGCCACGAAAGACATCATGAATGTGCTCATAACATTCTTCGAACGCGTTAAGCCACCATAGAAGAACGCGAGACCAGGCGTCATAAGCAGAACGAGAGCCGCTCCTAACAGCGTCCATGCCGTGTCGGCTTTATCGATACGCGTGGACACAACTCCGGCATTTAAATCGGCAGATTGAGATGGAATAGCTTGAACCGGCGGCTTGAGGTCGAGTGAGGATACTGAAGCAATCGGAGTCCGTTGTGGAAGAGCCCCGGATTGTGCCCAAACAGGCATACACAAGAACAGTAGCGCCAGCAGCAACGCCGGCCGTGCGATACGCAATAACACGAAGCACCCTCCTTCGGGCTAACATAAAGTCAGACATCCGGAACGCTTCTTCGCGCAAGCCGGAGCAATGTGATGAGCGCCATTGCCCAGCGAAATAAAGTCTAGCACGGGCGCCGAATTATTGTCAATAATTCGGCGTTGCCGTACAGGCCGCGCAGCGCTATTTGCGCGGGTTCTTGCCGCCGTTTTGCAGCTGGAGAGAAAAATTAAGCTTGAGGCCAGCCCGTGTTCCAATCCGCCATTTGCCGTCTTCGAACTGCATTTGGATAGGCGCTCCATCGTCAAGCGCGGGGCCGTCGAGAAGGATGCCCCCCCTCACTGTTTCAGTAAGTATGTCCTGTTCCACGTGGTCCGCGGCATGCGCCCAACCCGACGGGTGACCATAGATCAGGTAAAGGCGAACCTTATCGAGCCGCGGAATCCACAACGTCATTTGCTGCAGAAAAGCCCGGCCATGCAGCCTGGAAGTCGAATATCCTGCAACCTGTCCCGCCTCTTTGGCTTGAATTATCGGCGCCAGTCCATTGTCATCGATAAACCTCTCATAGTCATCGTAGATACTGGGATCTAATGCGCCCGTCCCGCTATGGAATGCCTGAATCCCACCGCGATACATAATGAGAATGTCCCGTGCAACCGTATCCGCAGATTCATCATCGAGCACATCCGCAAGCTGCGCCATAGTCTCTGCCTTAGCGTAGCGTGTCAGAGCATCCTTTGCGCCGGCCATGAGCTCGGCCTTGCGCACAGCAGGATCGACCTTGGGCGGCGTGTAGGAGGGCGGCGGCGGCGCAATCGGCTGCACCGGTCCCTCCCCTGCCTGCTCCAGGTAGTCCTTGGCTTCTTGATTGGACGGATCCAATTTGAGCACTGTTCGCCACTCTGCGACGGCTTCCTCGGTCTTATTGTCCTCCCAGTAGTTCTTGCCAAGCTCCAGATGCTTGGCAATCTCCTGGGCAGTGCTGGCCTTTGGCGACGCAGCAGGCTTTTTAGGCTTGGCAGCGACAGGCTTCGCATGGACAGGTGAGCACACTGCAATCGCAATTAGAATGGCGAAGATGGCTCCGGGACGAGCCGCGAAGCGCCGAAGCGACATACAGCGCATCCGAAGTGTAAACATGAGTAATCCTTCCACAGTCGGTTCTGTATGAACTGGCGCCGCATATGGAAAATATTGCGGCCTCTAACATAACGGAACCCGTATATAGCTTATCATACAGTACGTACTATCGGTGTAGTTCCACATCTTTTTGATCTAAAAAATCACTGTACAGTATTGACTTGGCAAGAGAACATGTGTTAGAATTGCCGCATTGCGTAGCGGAGCCGCTATGTAGTTGATTTTCCGGCAAGCAACGAAGCATCCGGCCAACCTTAAGTTATCGATAAGGAGGATGCTTCGTGAATCCACGACTTCGGCGTCTCGCACTTGCTGTGCCGGCGCTTCTCTCACTCTGTTCCACCGCTTTTGCAGCCGACAAAAACGATGCCCCCATCGCCCAGCTCAACC
>Ga0105237_10000130_pt1 | contig 105282 bp, 74 predicted proteins | sample KBSC24metaG_FD_81520 | JGI IMG/M metagenome (GOLD analysis project Ga0105237, IMG submission 81520) | Corn rhizosphere microbial communities from Kellogg Biological Station, Michigan, USA - KBS C2-4 metaG | ecosystem: Host-associated > Plants > Roots > Rhizosphere > Soil | place: Michigan, USA...
ATGGCCGGATCGGCGCTGTTGTCGACATGGCCGATCATCTGTCGCGCGAGCACCGGCGTGCCCGGAAAGCCCAGCCGCTCGCGCTCGCTGGCGGCGATCCGCCACGTCACCTTGGGAACGTCAGCGGGAATGCGGCCATAGACCTCGCGTTCATAAGCCTCGACGATCTCGGGTCGCCGTATCTTCCACCACAGGGCGGCCGAGGTGACCGGCTTTCCCGCAAAGGTGACAAGCGGATCGGGCAGCGCGGGATGGGGATTGGCGATCGTCTCATCGTAATTGGCGTGATTGGGCGCCGCCTCGTTGCCGCTGGGACCGGGGCGCAGCGCCTGGATGCCGAGTTGCCGCATCATGTCGAGCCGGTCGCCGTCGGCGTCGCCCGCGGCGCCGACGGCGGAGGCCAGCGTCAGCGCTGCGGCGCATCCTGCGAGAGCGAGGCGAAGTCCGGATGCCATCGGCCTGCCTTTCACCCTCAGGGCTTTGGCGCGCCTTTGCCATCCAGCCAGCCATTGTCGGCCAGCCAGTCGGCCAGCCGGTCCGGCCAATGGACGATCGAAAGCAGGCTGGACCGCTCGCCGAGATTGAAGGCGTGATCCGCGTCCGCATACATGTGCAGCTCGGCCGGCACGCCGGCCTCGCGAAGCTGCTCATAGAGGCGCAGCGCGGGCACGGCGCAGCATTTGTCGAGCGATCCCGCCGTGATGAAGGCCGGCGGCGCCGAGCTGGCCGCCGCCGCCGGGATGCCGAGCGGGCCAGGGAAGACGGAAACCTGGAAATCGGGCCGGTCGCTCTCCCGGTCGATGGCGTCGATCGCGGTCTGGCCGGCCGGCTCGGGATTGTCGGCGACGAGGGACACCAGCTCGCCGCCCGCCGAGAAACCCATCACCCCGAGGCGATGCGGATCGATGCCGTAGCGCGACGCGTTCGCGCGGACCCAGCGGATCGCGCGGCGCAGATCGCCGGCCGCATCGCGCTCGATCGAATAAGGCGAGCCGTCTTCCCGTGCGAGGCGGTATTTGAGCACGAAGGCGGTGACGCCCATCTGGTTGAGCCTGGGGGCGATGTCGATGCCCTCGGTCGTCCAGACGAGGATCTTGTGGCCCCCGCCCGGCACGACGATGATCGCGGCCCCGCTATTGTGGCGCGGATCGGCGGGGAAGACGGTGAGCGACGGGTCGTTGATGTTCCTGACCCAATAATCCTGGGCGACCTCCGCGATGGCGCGCCGGCCCTCCGTCCCCGGAGCGCCCTTCGGCCAAAGCGAGATCCGTTCGGGAGCCGGCACGACCTGCGGCCATGGCGCACGGGACGGCAACCCGCTTCCGCTGCCCGGAGCGACGGCCGACCCTGCGACCGCGAGCGCCGTCATCAACATCGTCAGCGTCGGCATACCCGTCCTCGTCCCTGTTCGATCGTTTCGCTTCTTGCACAGTCGGAATCGACGGGCCGGCGAATCGTCGTTATTATGGTAGCGCAAACATAAGCCTTCGCAAGAGAGTTGAGAGATGCCTCGCCGCTATCCGCGCACCCTGTCCGCCCTGATCCTTGCGGCGGTTCCCGCCGTGCCCGCCTGCAGCCAGCCGGCAGCAACCGACCGACCGTCCTCGCCCGAGATCCGGCGCTTCCCGGGCGACGGCAGCGGTGCGTACCGGACGCACCGCTATCGCGACCTGTTCGCCGAGCAGCTGGGCCGTTCGCCGGCCGAGAGCCGCGCCAAGATCGCCCGCGCCTTCGATCAGCTCTTCCATGGCGACGGGCAGGAGGAGCGGGTCTATTTCGAAACGGGCGCCAATGCCGACGGCACGCTCGCCTATGTCACCGACTGGGCGAACAACGACGCCCGCACCGAAGGCATGAGCTACGGTATGATGATCGCCGTCCAGCTCGGCAAGAAGCGCGAGTTCGACGCGCTGTGGAACTGGGCGAACACGCATATGCTCGTCACGGATCCGCAGAATCCGTCTGTGGGCTATTTCGCCTGGTCCTTCAGCACGGACGGAACGCCACGATCGACCAGCGCGGCGCCCGACGGCGAGGAATATTTCGTGATGTCGCTCTATTTCGCCGCGCGGCGCTGGGGCAATGGCAAGGGCCTCTACGATTATCAGGCCCAGGCGGATCGCATCCTGCGCGGCATGCGCCATCACGCGACGCTGACGGCCACGCCGCCTTTCCGCATCCATCCCGACGATGCGCCGTTCGTGCCGCCGGAGGCGCCGTGGCCCAGTCCCAACAGTCGCACGGAAGCGGCCGAGGCGGCGAAAGCGGGCAAGCCGTGGCCTCCCCGTTTCCCGCATCGCGCACCGCACCCCGTCACGGTGGGGCCGATGGTGGACGAGGCCCATGCGATGATCCGCTTCGTGCCGGAGACGGAGGCGCCGGGTACCGACGCGTCCTATCATCTGCCGGCTTTCTATGAGCTCTGGTCCCGCTGGGGGCCGGTGGAGGACAGGGCCTTCTGGGCGAAGGCGGCGGATGTCAGCCGCACGCTCTTCGCCACGGTTACCGGCCCCAGGACCGGCCTGTCGCCCGATCGCAGCCAGTTCGACATGACGGCCATGACGGGGTTCGACGGCAAGCCGGTTCCGTTCGGCTATGACAGCTGGCGGACAGTGAGCAACTGGTCGGTCGACTATAGCTGGTGGGGCAAGGATGCGCGCGAGCGGGTGTTGAGCGATCGCGTCCAATCCTTCCTTGACGGACAGGGCATCACCCGTTTCCCGGATCGCTACACGCTGGACGGCACGCCGCTCTCGACGCGCCATTCGCCCGGCATGGTCGCGGCGGCCACGGTGGGAAGCCTCGCCGCGACGCCCGGGCCGGTGTCCAAGGCGTTCCTCGAGCAGCTATGGGACATGCCGGTCCCGTCAGGCGAGCAGCGTTATTTCGACGGCATGGTCTATCTCATGAGCCTGATGCATTGCAGCGGCCAGTTCCGCATCATCGAAGGGCCGGTGGACGGGGGCTGAACCGGGCCGCGGGGCCGGACCTCACCGGCGAGCGGTGACATCCGCCGCCGTCGGCGTCGCGGTGCCTATTTCCTCGGCGTGAGCTTCAGCAGCCGGCCCTGATCCTCGTCCTCGATCACCCAGAGCGCGCCGTCGGGACCTTCCACGACGTCCCGGATGCGGTGCCCCATGTCCCAGCGTTCCGCCTCGCGCGCGCTGCCATGGCCATCGAAGGCGACGCGGATCAGCGCCTGGCTGACCAGCCCGCCGATGAAGGCGGATCCCTGCCATTGCGGCCACGATTTGCCGTCATAAAAAGCCAGTCCGGCCGGCGCGATCACCGGCGTCCAGTAGACGACCGGCTTCTCGAACTCCGGATGGGTGTCGTGCCTGGGGATCGGCACGCCGTCATAGTTGATGCCGTTGGACACCACCGGCCAACCGTAATTCTTGCCCGGCCGGATGATGTTGAGCTCGTCACCGCCGCGCGGGCCCATCTCGACCTCCCAGAGCGTGCCCTTGGCGTCGAACGCGAGGCCGTAGGGGTTGCGGTGCCCCGTGCTCCAGGTTTCGGCCGGGGTGAGGTTCACGCCTGGCCATTTCACCGTGCGGCCGGTCGCGGTCTTCGCCGCCCGGGTGTCCGCCGGCGGATCGATCACGGTGACGACCGAAGCCCCCGTCTTGCCGGCCCACGGATTGCCGGGCGCGGGCTTGCCATCGAGGGTGAGGCGCAGGATCTTGCCGGTCGCCTGGTTCGGGTCCTGCGCGGGCGTGAAGCGCTGTCGCTCGCCGACCGTCAGGAAAAGGTAGCGGCCCGACGGATCGAAGGTGACGATGCCGCCGTCCTGCCCGCCTTTGCCGAACGGGATCTGGCGCCAGAGCACCTGCAGACCGGCGAGGGAGGTGCCGATCAGCCTGCCGCGCGCGAGCGCCAGCCCCGATCCGTCCGATCCGGGCTCCGAATAGGTGATGTAGACCATCCGATCGGTCGCGAAATGGGGCGAGATCGCGACGTCGAGCAGGCCTTCCTGCCCTTCATAATAGACTTTCGGCACACCGTTGATCAGCTGCTTCGATCCGGTCTGGCTGACGAGGTAGAGCTTGCCCGGTTTCTCGGTGACCAGCATGTGGCCGTCGGGCAGGAAGGCGATCGCCCAGGGCGAATTGAAGGTCGCGACCGCGGTCGCCGTGAAGGGGCGAACCGGGTTGGGCTTGGCATTGCCGAAATTCTGCTCGGCCATGGCGGGCATCGCCAGAAGGCCGAAGGCGCAGATCGCCGCATGATATCGCATGGAGATTTCCTGTTCACCCTTTGGGGTTCAAGCATGACCGGTTCGGAAGAGACCCCCGGACGTCAGGGGAACTTCAGGTTCTGGCTGAAGAATGGCAGCACGAACTCCTGAACGCGGGTCGCCACGTTGCTGGTATGCGTGCCAGGATAGATGGTGAAACTGTTGGCGACGCCATAGCCGTCCAGCACGTCATGCAGTTTGCCGGCGTCCACCTTGAGCCCATCCTGATCGCCGACGTCGATCGCGATGGCGCGATACTGCTTCAGGTTGCCGATATATTGATCGACGAACGAAAGGGGGGCGTTGGCCGCCCATTTCGCCAGCACCTCCGGTTGCACCGCGCCGTTCTTCGTCGGCAGATCGAGATAGAGCGGTGGCGCCTTGGGATCGGGGGACCATGCGGCGGCGCTCGCCAGCTGCGCGCGCAGGCCGAAGGGCAGGTTGGCGGACTCCGCCGGGGACTTCACGGCTTCCAGTGCCGCGGCGGCCTGCGGATCGATCTGGGCGGACGTACGCGCCGAAAGGCAGCACGGGCTCATCATGTAGATGGCGCCGAACATGTCGGGATGCCTCATCCCGATCCGCGCCGTGCCGTAGCCGCCCATCGAGTGGCCGGCGAGGCCCCGGCTCAGCCGATCGGGGATCGTGCGATAATGGCTGTCGATGTAGCGGATCAGATCGCGCGAGACGAAGGTTTCGAAATCGCCGGTCGTGACCGAGCTCGAATACATCGAGCCGTTGTGGATCGTCTTGGAGTCCGGAAGGACGAGGATCATCTCCTTCGCGCCTTTGGCGAAGGCGCCCGCGCTCGCCTCGGCGAGATGGATCTCCTTGCTCCACTGCTCCGCGCCGATCGAATAGCCGTGCAGCGCATAGACCACCGGATAATGGCGCCGGGGCGATGCGGCATAGCCTGGCGGCAGGACCACCAGCACGTCGCGGTCGGCGGATTCCCCTTCCAGATTGCCCTCGATCGAGGGGGCGTGGACCTTGATGTGCTCGATCGTCACCGGCTTCGCGCCGGGCACGGCGGGCGGCGGGTTCGTCGCGACCTGCGCCGCGGCGATGCCGGGAGCGAGGGCGGCCAGCGCAACCGCGAGGCACCAGCCGAGCGGACGTAAGCGAGTGTGTCGGGTCATCGTGGTGGGTCCTCAGCGAAGCGGGCTACGGATCGAGGTCGCGATGGCAGGCGTCTGGAAGCAGCCGGCCCTCGGGAAGAGGGCGGCGCGGCTGCCTATAGTATCGCTCCCTTGTATTTGTCCGAGTTATCGAAGCCAAGTCAAATCCGGTCGGCGAAGGCGGATGCGCCGAGCCGGGCCGGTCGCTCGGGCCCGATCGCGATCGTCGCCGTCCGATCGCCGAGCCGCACGATCCGCGTGATCGGCTTCGCCGAGCGTATGGTCGCGCGGGCGAGTCGCCCGTCCGACCATTCGATGTCCACCTGGCACCCGCCGCGCGCGCGCAGGCCCGTGATCGAGCCGCTGGCCCATGCCTTCGGCAGCGCGGGCAGCAGCAGGATCTCGTCGCTTTTGCTCTGCATCAGCATCTCCGCGATCGCGGCCGCTCCGCCGAAATTGCCGTCAATCTGGAAGGGCGGGTGCGCATCGAACATGTTCGGATAGGTGCGCTCCGGCCCGAGCAGGAAGCGCAGGATGCGATGGGCATGGTCGCCATCCCGCAGCCGTGCCCAGAGGTTCGCGCGCCAGGCGGTCGCCCAGCCGGTGGATTCATCGCCGCGCAGCTCCAGCGAGCGGCGCACGGCGGCGGCCAGCTGCGGGGTCGTATCCGGATCGATCTGGTGGCTGGGATAAAGCCCGTAGAGGTGCGAGACGTGGCGATGATGCGGCTCGGGCGCCTCGGCGTCCCAATCGGCGGCCCATTCCTCCAGCTGGCCCTCATGGCCGACGCGGTCCGGCAGCAACCGCGCGCGCGCCGCCCGGATATCGCGGACGAAGCCGGCGTCGCGACCGAGGATCGTCGCGGCCTGGGCCGTCTGGTCGAACAGGTCGCGCAGGATCTGCATGTCCATCGTCGGGCCGGCGCAGAGCGATGCGCCATGCGAATGGACGTTCTCCGGCGAGAGCGACGGGTTGGTGACCAGATGCCCGGTGTCGGGATCGGTCTGCAGCGTGTCGAGGAAGAACAGGGCCGCGCCCTGCATCAACGGATAGACCGAGGCGAGATAGCGGGCATCGCGGCCATAATCGTAACGATCCCACAAATGGGTGCAGAGCCATGCGCCGCCCATCGGCCACAGGCCGAACTGCGCTCCGTCGATCGGCGCCGTCGCGCGCCAGAGATCGGTGTTGTGATGCGCGACCCAGCCGCGCGCGCCGTACATCTCCCGCGCGGTCCGCGCGCCGGTCCGCGCCAGGTCCCGCACCATCGCCACCAGGGGCTCGACGCATTCGGGAAGCGCAGTCGGCTCGGCCGGCCAGTAGTTCATCTCGGTGTTGATGTTGATCGTGTATTTGGAACCCCAGGGCGGATCCGTCCTGTCATTCCAGATGCCCTGGAGGTTGGCCGGCTGCCCGCCGGGGCGGGACGAGCTGATCAGCAGATAGCGCCCATATTGGAAATAGAGCGCGGCGAGAGCGGGATCGTCCGACGTCTCGCTCAGGCGGATGCGCTCGTCGGTCGGCCGCCCGGCATCGGCGCCGTGACCCAGATCGAGCGTGACCCGCCGGAACAGGCGGCGATGCTCGGCCGCGCTGTCGGCGGCGATCTGCGCGAAGGATCGGGACCGGGCGCGCGCGATCTGCGCACGGGTCACGGTGGCGGGATCGCCGCTGGTGTCGTCATAGCGCCGGTAGCTGGTCGCCATGGCGATCAGGATGGTTGCCGTATCCGAGCCGTGGACGCGGACACGATCGCCTGTGCCGGAAAGAGTGCCGCCTTCGGTGGTGACCCAAAGCCGGGTCTCGAAGCGCAGGCTTCCGGCGATCCCGTTTTCGGCGCGGTTCATGCCGGAGAGGCGGAGGCCGCCCGGTCCGTCGGGGACGATGGAGACCTGATCCTGCGGCGAGCGCAGTCCCACGTCGCAATCGATCGCGCCGGGCCGATCCGCCGAAAGATGGATGGCGATGACCTGATCCACCGGCGAGGCGACCACGCGCCGCGTGTATCGCACCCCGCCCGCGGCGAATTGCGTCGTCGCCATCGCCGCGTCGATATCGAGCGCGCGGCGATAATCGCTCACGTCGGATCCCAGCGACGGGAAATCCAGCAGCAGATCGCCCACCGACTGGTAGGACATCTGCTTGAGCGGCGTCGCCATCACCTGCTCGTTCGCGAGCGCCTGCGCCTCGGCATAACGCTTCGCGAAGATCAGGCGACGAACCTCGGGCAGCGCATCATGCGCGCGCGGGTTCACCGGATCATAAGGGCCGCCGCTCCACAGCGTGTCCTCGTTGAGTTGCAGGCGTTCCTGCGCGACGCCGCCGAATGTCATCGCGCCGATCCGGCCGTTGCCGACGGGAAGCGCCTCCGTCCACACCGCCGCCGGCTGGCGATACCATAACTGGAGGGGAGCCGGTCCGGGCACCCCTCCCACCGAGGCTGTGGGAAGCGCCAGGGCGCCGGCCGCCGCGACGGCGCCTTCCAGCACGTCGCGGCGGGTGGGGAGGGGGCGATCGCCCATGATGCGGCCCGTCGCGACCTAACCGGTCAGCGCGCGTCGCCGACGAAGCGGTTGACCAGATTCTCCAGCCGCTCCTGCCGGCCGGACGTGTGCGCCGGGCGGATGTCCTTCGCCACCGCCAGATCGGCGATCGAGGCGAGCGAGCTGGTATCGGCCGAGACCGCCTTGCCGAACTCACCCTGCCAGCCGGCATAGCGTTCGGCACGGACCTGATCGATGCGCCCATCCTCGATGATCGCGGCGGCGGCGAGCAGCGCGCGCGCGATCACGTCCACCGCGCCGACGTGGCCGTGCACCATGTCGGCTGGATCGTTGCTCTGGCGGCGCACCTTCGCATCGAAGTTGAAGCCGCCGTCGGTGAAGCCGCCGGCGCGCAGGATCTCCAGCATCGCCAGCGTCATCTCCTCCACCGAATTGGGGAATTGATCGGTGTCCCAGCCATTCTGGTTGTCGCCGCGATTGGCATCGATCGAGCCGAAGATGCCGAATGCGCGCGCGGTGGCGATCTCATGCTCGAAGGTGTGGCGGGCGAGGGTCGCGTGGTTCGCCTCGATATTCACCTTCACCTCGTTCTCGAGGCCGTAGCGCTTGAGGAAGCCGTAAACGGTGGCGGTATCGAAGTCGTATTGGTGCTTGGTCGGCTCGTGCGGCTTCGGCTCGATCAGGATCGTGCCCTCGAACCCGATCTTGTGCTTGTGCTCGACGACGAGGTTGAGGAAGCGGCCGAGCTGGTCCAGCTCCTGGCCGATGTCGGTGTTGAGCAGCGTCTCATAGCCCTCCCGGCCGCCCCACAGGACATAGTTGGAGCCGCCGAGGCGATGCGTCGCCTCCAGCGCCGAACGGACCTGGAGCGCGCCGAAGGCCACCACTTCCGGGTTCGGGTTGGTCGCGCCGCCGGCGGCATAGCGCGGATGGCTGAAGAGATTGGCCGTGCCCCACAGCAGCTTGCGGCCGGTCTCGCTCTGGAGCCGCTCCAGATCGTCCACCGCCTCGGCGAAATGGCGCTGATATTCCCCCACCGTCTCGGTCGCGGCCATCACGTCCACATCGTGGAAGGCGTAGAAGGGCAGATCGAGCTTGTTGAAGAAATCGAAGGCGACGGCCCGCTTGAAACGGGCGGCATCGGCATCGTTGGCGCCGGCGTGCCACGGGCGGTTGAAGGTGCCGGCGCCGAACACGTCGAAACCGTTCCAGCAGAAGCTGTGCCAGAAGCAGACGGCGAAGCGCAGATGGTCCTCCATCCGCTTGCCCAGCACGATCCGGTTCTTGTCATAGAAGCGGTAGGCGAGCTCGTCGCCGCTGTCCGGTCCCTTGAAGGTGACGGGCGCGATGTCGGCGAAATAGTCGGTCGGGTTCATGGCGTATTTCCCTTGAGTGGGGTGATGCGGGAATAAGCGGCGCGGAATGCCGCCTTGCGGGGAGCGAGGAGGGCCACGTCGGCGGGATCGGGCTCGACGATGCGGTCGACGGGGGGTGGCACGCAGACGTCGCTCGGATGGCCGCCGTCGACCGCGAGCTGAGCCAGCCGCGCTGCGCCCAGCGCCGGGCCGACCTCGCCGCCGCGCAGATAGGCGAGGGGGGTTTCCATCGCGGCGCTGAGGATACGCCCCCAATAGCGCGAGCGCGCGCCGCCGCCGATGACGGAAAGCTGCGTCACGGTCGTGCCGGCGTCGCGCAGAGCGTCGAGTCCGTCGGCGAGCGCGAAGGCCACGCCTTCCAGTACCGCCTCGCTCAATCGGCCGGCATCGGTGTCATTGTCGAGCTGGAGGAAGGCGCCACGCACCAGCGCATCGTTGTGCGGCGTGCGCTCGCCCGAGAGATAGGGCAGGAATATCTCGTTGCCGGCGCCTGGCCCGGTCTCCTCGGCCCGGGCGAACAATTCGGCCGCTCCGGGAGCGCCGGTGATGCGGGCCACCCAGTCGATACAGCTCGCCGCGCTCAGATGCACCGACATCTGGTGCCAGAGACCGGGCAACGAGTGACAGAAAGCATGGACCGCGCCAGCCGGATTGGCGCGATAGGCGTCCGTCGCGACGAAGATCACGCCCGAGGTGCCGAGCGAAAGCAAGGCGTCGCCATCCGACACCACGCCGACGCCGACGGCGCCCGCCGCATTGTCGCCCGCGCCGCCCGCGACCGCGACGCGCGCCATGCCCCAGCTCTCGGCGATCCCGGCGGACAGCGTGCCGCCGATCGCCGATCCTTCGACCAGCCGGGGCATGTGCGAGAGGCCGAGCCCCGTCGTCTCCAGCAATGTCTCGCTCCAGCGACGGCCGGCGACATCCAGCCAGAGCGTGCCGGCGGAATCGGACATGTCGGACGCTTTCTCGCCTGTCATGCGCAGGCGGATATAGTCCTTCGGCAGCAACACCGTCCGCGTCGCCGCGAAGACCTCCGGTTCATGCCTGCGCACCCAGAGCAGCTTCGGCGCGGTGAAACCCGGCATGGCGAGGTTGCCGGCGATGGCGTGGAGATCGGGCACCTTCGCCTCCAGCTCAACGCATTCCGCATGGCTGCGCCCGTCATTCCACAGGATGGCCGGACGGAGCGGGCGGTCGTCCGCGCCCAGCAGGGTCGCGCCGTGCATCTGGCCGGCGAGGCCGACGCCGCGCACCGAGCGGCGCACCGCCGGATCGATCGCCAGCACCGCCGCCTGGGTCGCGCGCCACCAATCCTCCGGATCCTGTTCGGACCAGAGCGGCTGCAGGCGCGAAACGGTGAGCGCCGCTGTGCCCTGGCCGATCACATGGCCATCGGCGGCGATGACCACTGCCTTCACGCCCGAGGTGCCGATGTCGATACCGAGAAACATCCGGCCGGCCCTCAGCGCGTGAAGGGATCGACCGTCCGGATCGATCCGTCTGGATTGAAGTGCAGCTCCGTCACCTTGACGTTGCGCAGGTGGTTCCGGTTGGACAGCTGGGTGTCCGCGTAGAACAGCCACCATTTGCCATTCCATTCGACGATCGAATGGTGGGTGGTCCAGCCCTGCACGGGCAGCAGGAAATGGCCCTGATAATGGAAGGGGCCATAGGGACTGTCGCCGGTCGCGTAGGCGAGGAAGTGCGTGTCGCCGGTGGAGTAGGTGAAATAATATTTGCCGCCGCGCTTGAACATCCACGAGGCTTCGAAGAAGCGGCGGTCATGGTCGCCGCCAAGCAGCGGCTTGCCATGCTCGTCCAGGATCATGAGATCGCGCGGGGCTTCCGCGAACTGCTTCATGTCCGCCGCCATGCGCGCCACCTTGGGCATCAGCGCGGGCTTGTCGTCCTGGTGGAGATCCGTGTCGGAGCCGTTGGGATCGTAATGCCCGCCATGCCAGCGCTGGAGCTGCCCGCCCCAGATGCCGCCGAAATACATGAAGCTCTTGCCGTCGGTATCGGTGAACACCGCCGGGTCCATGCTGAAGCTGCCCTTGATGGGCTGCGGATCGGCCTTGAACGGGCCCATCGGGCTCCTGGAGGTCGCAACACCGATGCGGAAGGCGCCGAGCCCGTTCTTGTCGCGGCTTTTGTCGCGCGCCGGGAAATAGAGATAATAGGTGCCGTTCCGGTAGGCGGCATCCGGCGCCCACATCTGCTGCGAGGCCCACGGCACCTGCTTCACGTCGAGCGCGACGGGCCCGACCGTCACCGGCCCGCCGATCCGGTCCATCCGCAGGACGCGATAATCGTGCATGGCATATTCGTTGCCGAGATCGTCGTCCGGGATCTTCGTCGGGACGTCATGGGAGGGATAGACGTAGATCTTTCCCCCGAACACATGCGCGGACGGGTCCGCCGTATAGATCGAGGTGACCAGCGGCTGCGAGAGATAATGCTTGCCGTTCGGCGCGACCGGCGCCGGCGCGGCCGCGATCGTCGCCAGGGCGGCGATGGCGGCGCATTGAACCTTCCTCATATTGTCCTCTCCGGTCGTTATCAGCGGCAGATCTGGGTGAGTTCCGCGGGATCGAAGCCCGCCGGGCGGAGCGGACCGTCCGGTGCGGGCAGGTGATGTTGCAGGCCGGTCGCGTCGAAGGGCTGCGACGGATCGACGTCCGCGCGGTAGGCGGCATCGCTCTCGGCCTCGTCGAGCGTCACGAAGCGGAAGCCGTGATGGCGGTAGAGCGCGAGAAGGCGCGGCGCCATGCGTGCGTCGAACGCGCCCGCATGCATCAGCAGCACATAGGGGATGTCGCGCCCGTAGATGGATTTCGAGGCGGCACGCGACGCCGTGATCGCGCGCTCGGCGGCGGCGAGATAGCTTTGCTCGAGCCCGCCGATCGCCGTCTCGTCGCCCTTCGCGACGCAGCGCGCATAAGGCTCGTTCCAGCTATAGTCGGCGAAGCTCATGGTGACGGCGGCGATGCGATAGCCGTGCCGCGCGAGGATCGCGCGCGCCGCGTCGCGCACCGCGGGATCCTTGCCCTCGTCCAGATAGGGATAGCGGAACCAGTGCCAGCTCTGCGCCTGCGCGGTGGCGGAAAGCAGGGGCTCGTTGCGGATCAGCTCGGCCTCGAACTGCTCCGGCGTCATCGTGTCGAGGCTGGTGTGCGACCAGCCGTGATTGCCGAGCGGCAGGCCCGCATCGCGCCATTGCGCGAGCGCGTCCGCCGATCCGGGCTCGCGCTCTTCCAGCACGCCGTTGACCATGCCGTACACCAGGGGCGCGCCGGCATCGTTCAGCGCCTTCGCGATCGTCGCGGCGATGGCCGCCCGGCTTTCCCCGGCGGGCAGGGGGCCGTGCGCGGGAAGATCGTCGAAGGTAATCGCGAGGCGCGGATGCGCGGCGACACCCGTGCCGGCCGCCGAGACAGCCAGCGCGGTGGCGGCGATGAGCAAGAGGGCGCGCATCGCCGGCCCCTCAGCCGACCATGTCTTCGAGCTCGCGCCCCCGCGTCTCACGCACGAACTTGCGCACGAAGAAGAAGGAGACGAAGGCGCTGAGCGCATAGAAGCCGTAGGTCGGCGTCAGGCCGACGCCGCTGGCGAGCGCGGGAAAGCTGACCGAGATGGCGAAATTCGCCGCCCACTGCGCCGCGCCCGCGACGGCGAGGCCCGAGCCGCGGAACTGGTTGGGGAACATCTCGCCGAGCATCACCCACATGATCGGGCCCCAGCTCACGTTGAAGAACACGACGTAGAGATTGGCCGCGACCAGCGCGATACGCCCCGTTCCGGTATCGAGATGAAGCCCGCCGCCGGGCTGGATCGTCGCGGTGGCGAAGCAGGCCGCGACCACCGCCAGCGTCACCGTCATGCCGACCGACCCGACCAGCAGCAGCGGCTTGCGCCCGATCCGATCGACGGTGAACACCGTGAACAGGCAGGCGAGGATGGAAAGTGTGCCGGACAGGATGTTGATCTTCAGCGCGTCTCCCTCGCTGAAGCCGACGGACTGCCAGAGCACCGCGCCGTAATAGAAGACGATGTTGATGCCCACGAACTGCTGCAGGATGGCGATGCCGATACCGGCCCAGACGATCACGCGCAGCCGGCCGGTGGCGGGGTCGATCAGGTCGGACAGGCGGGGGCGGTGATGGTCCTTCGCGAGCGACCCGCGAATTTCGGAGACCTTGCGCTCCGCCTCGGCGCTGCCGAGCAGGCGGGTCAGAATGCCGCCCGCTTCGGTCTCACGGCCGCGCGCGACGAGGTAGCGCGGGCTTTCGGGGATGGCGAACAGCGCGAGCAGATAGATGGTCGCCGGTATGGCCTGCATCCAGAACATCCAGCGCCAGGCCGACTGGCCGAGCCACAGCGGCGCGGTCGAGCTGCCGGCCGTGTTGGCGAGCACATAGTTGGCGACGAACGCGCCGGTCAGCCCGGTGATGATCATGATCTGCTGGACGCTGGCGAGGCGGCCGCGGATCGCGGCGGGCGTCACCTCGCTGATATAGACCGGCGTCAGCACGCTCGCCGCGCCCACCCCGAGCCCGCCGATCAGGCGCGCGGCCACGAAGAGGACGGACGAGGTGGCGGCGCCGGCGCCGAGCGCGGAGAGGATGAAGAGCAGCGCCGCGACGATCATGATGTTGCGGCGTCCATAGCGGTCGGCCATCCGTCCGGCGAGGAAGGCGCCCGCCGCGCAGCCGATCAGGATCGCGCCGACGTTGAAGCCGGTGCCCAGCTTCGACAGGCCGAAGGCCTTCTCCAGCCCTTCCTGCGTGCCGTTGATGACCCCGCTGTCATAGCCGAACATGAAGCCGCCGATCGTCGCGACCGCCACGATCAGGCCGATGAACGCCAGGTTCGCCCCGGTATCGTCCTGTTGCCCCGCCTGCATCTGCTCCTCCTCTTTCTCTTTTCTTATCTTGATCGCCGGGACAGGCGGGCCGGTGGCACCGGCAGCCCCGCCACGCCGGGATCGAAGGCGAACAGGTCCCCGGCGAGCGGCTGCTCGGCCAGCTCCCGTGCGCTCAGCCCCTTGCGTGCCGTCGTCGCGAAGGCGGTGCGCAGGCCATCGCCGCCGAAGGCGATTTTGGTGACGTTGGCGACCGGAAAAGCGATCGCTTCAACGAGGCGGCCATCGGGCGCATAGCGTCGCACGCCCCAGCCGCCGAACAGGCCGATCCAGACATACCCCTCGGCATCCACCGTGGGCCCGTCGGGATAGCCGGCGCCGTCCTCGATCCTCGCGAACAGCCGCGCCTCGCCGATCCGGGCGTCATCCCCGGCCTCGACCGCCCAGATCGCCCGGCCGAGCGTATCGACATGATAGAGCGTGCGGCCATCGGGCGAGAAAGCCGGGCCGTTGGTGATCACCACCGGTTCGAGCGGGATCCGCGACGCCGCACCGTTGGCGTAGCGATAGACATGACCCGTGGCGTCTTCCTCGCCATCGTCCATCGATCCGAACCAGATTCCGCCCTCGCGATCGACCGTCGCGTCGTTCAGGCGGTTGCGCGGCAGGTGCGGTTCGGGGTCGGCCAGCGGGGTGAAGGCACCGCCATCCGGATCGAAGCGGTGAAGCCCGTTCTTCAAGCCGGCGACGAATGTGCCGTCATCGTCGGGCAGCACCCAGCCGACCTGATCGGGCGCGTTCCACGATCGCAGCACGCCCTGGGCCGGATCGAAGCGGTGGATGCGCCGTTCCTTGATGTCGACGAACCAGAGCGATCCGTCCCGCTCGTCCCATACCGGGCCTTCGCCGAGCGTCGCGCCGACCGAACACAGGCTGGATGGGGCCGCTGCCATCGCTCAGCGCCAGCCTGCGTCCACGAAATAATGGTGGCCGGTGCACATGCGTGCGTCGTCCGAAGCGAGGAACAGCACCAGCGCCGCCACGTCCTCCGGCTGCACCCGCCCGTCGAGGCATTGCGCGGCGACGATCTCGGCCTCGCCTTCCGGCGAATACCATTTCATCTGTCGCTCCGTCTGCACATTGCCCGGCACGACCGTGTTCACGCGGATGCCGTTGCGGCCGAGATCGCGCGCGAGACTGCGCGTCAGGCCCTCGATGGCCGCTTTGGCGGTCTGGTAGAGAACGAGCTCGCCGAGCGCGAGATGCCAGCTGATCGAGCCGAAATTGAGGATCACGCCGCCGCCCGCGCGCTTCATGGCGGCTGCCGCATATTGCGCAGCAAAGAATTGATGGCGGAGGTTCACCGCCATGCGATCGTCCCAATAATCGGGCGTGACCGCGTCGATCGCATGGCGATCGTCATTGGCGGCATTGTTGATGAGGATGTCGATTCCGCCGAGCGTTTCGTCGGCTTCCGCCATCCGCGCCTGCAATGCCGCGATGTCACGCAGGTCGCACGGCATGAAGACGGGGGCGTGGGCGGCATCTTCGGACAGCCGCTCGACAAGAGCGCGGGAGGGCGCCTCCGCCACGTCGAGAAACACCACGCGCGCCTGCTGGCGAACGAAGCCTTCCACCAGAGCTTCGCCGATTCCGCTGCCCCCGCCGGTGATGAGGACGCGCTTTCCGGCAAGGCTCGGATACTGGGCTCGGTTTGAAGGGGCTGAATGCAAAACGGGGGATACCGATCGGATCTTGAGGAGAGGGGAGGCGAGTGTGCTCACGTAGGCGTGCCCAGCAGCGATCGCTCCGCCAGATTCCGCATCAGCGCACCGATGCCGAAGGTCCAGGCGGGCGCCTCTTTCGACGTCGTCACCTCGTTGATGAGCGTGCCGAGCTTCGAAGAGGAGACGGAGACGAGGTCGCCGACCTTGTGCGTGAAACCGCGCCCGGGCTCGTCGCGATCATCGGTGGGCGCGAAGAGCGTGCCCAGAAAGAGCGCGAAGCCATCGGGATAATGATGCTCGGAGAGCGCCTGGCGCACCAGCTCCTCGGGATCGCGGCTGATCTGGCTCATCGAGCTGCGCCCCTCGAGCCGATAATTGTCCCGCCCCTGGATCAGCAGGTCCACCTCGGCGTTGCGCGCATCGTCCATGGTGAAGCTCTCGTCGAACAGGCGGATCAGCGGGCCCAGCGCGCAGGAGGCGTTGTTGTCCTTGGCCTTGCCCAGCAGCAGCGCGGAGCGGCCTTCGAAATCGCGCAGGTTGACGTCGTTGCCGAGGGTCGCGCCGATGGCCTCGCCCGCGCTGTCCACGATCAGCACGATTTCGGGCTCGGGATTGTTCCAGGTCGAATCCGACCGGATGCCGACGGGCGCGCCCCAGCCGACGGTCGAAAGAACGGGCGACTTGGTGAAGATCTCGGCATCCGGCCCGATCGCGACCTCCAGATACTGGGACCACATGCCGTCCGCGATCAGGGCCGCCTTGAGCGCGCCCGCTTCCGGGGAGCCGGGCACCACCGATCGGATGCTGCCGCCGATCGCCGCTTCCAGGCGGCCGCGCACCTCGGCGGCTTTCGCGCCGTCGCCGCGCGCCTGCTCCTCGATCACGCGCTCGATCGCCGACACGGCGAACGTGACGCCGGACGCCTTCACGCATTGCAGGTCGATCGGGCTGAGGAGCGTCAGCGCATGGATGTCGCCGAGCAGATGGCCGGTGTTGCCGAAGGCCTTGCGATCGATAAGGGCCGAGACGGTCGGCGCGACCATCGACATGTCGTAGGCGAGGCCATCATCCACCAGGATCGGGGTGGGGCCATCATCGCCTTGAATTCGGCCAAGATATTTCCCCGCAGGCCAGTCCGCAGGCAGACAGTCCGCGATATCGAATCCAGCCTCTCGCATATCCACCCCGGCTTTGCTTTTTGATAGCGCTACCAATTCTCTGACAACGCCAGAGTTGTCAAGGTCGCATTGCGGCGGACGGAACGAAATCCGGACAATTCCGGCAGCGCGCGATGACGCGCGCAACCGACCCGTCGCAAACCACCCCTTCTGGTCCCTTATGTCTGAGTATTGGCGAAGGCCATCGTCCGGTCAACCGATGAATATCTTATTCGCGAACGCTCATCTCGGTATCGGCCAATGCGAGTCTCAGCAATTCCACCATGGCGGCGCGCGCCGTCTCGACATCGGCATCGGCGATGGCGTTGAACAGGATGCGGTGATCGGGGATCGGATCGCGGGGCAGCTTGCGCTTTCGCTGCTTGTAGATGGTCGTCCAGCTCACGGCGGCCTCGATCGAGCTGGAGAGCGAGATCAGCGGCGCATTGTGACTGGCGAGCAGCAAGGTCCTATGGAAAAGCTGGTCGGCATTGCGCCCGGCCGCGCCGTTGAGGCCATGACGTGCCATCTCCTCCAGCGCATGCCCCATGCGCGACAATTCCCCGCCGGTGCGCCGGCGAGCGGCGAGCTCGGCGGCGGCAGGCTCCACGATCATCCGCAGCTCGAACAGATCGCGGATGAAATCCTCCGGAGGATCGGCGTCGAACGTCCAGGCGAGGATGTCCGGATCCAGCAGGTTCCATTGCGCGTGCTCGGTCACATGGGTGCCCGCTTTGGGTCGGCTGGTAACGAGCCCTTTGGCGTTCAGGATGCGGATCGCTTCGCGATAGACGCTGCGCGAGACTTGAAACTGCTCGGCGGATTCGATTTCGCCGGGAAGGATCGAGCCAGGGGGATATTCGCCCGACAGAATGGCGAGACCGAGCTTGTGGGCGATTGTACCGTGGAAGCGCTGGCCGCCTGATTTCTTCATGATGATTGCCTCGCGTCCGCACTTCGATCCGCTGGTGGACCCGTCTTGTTCGCTTTATGAGCCAGTCCGCGCTCTGGTCGAGAAAATCGCCTGCCCTCGGGATCAGAGCGCTGGTCCCTCATAGAGTCCGACGACGGTGCCGACGAATCCGCCAGCCTTCTTGGTGCTGAGGAAGGTCGCGTCGATCGCCGTCCCGAGCTGTACCATGGAGCCGGGCCTGCCATAACGGAACGACATCGTGCCGCCATCTGCTTCGATCCGGAGCTCGGTTTCTCCGGCCGAAAAGGGAGCGGAGGCCAGCAAGGTCTCGCTGGCGCCGCCGTTGCGCGCATAGAGTGCGACCATGGGCCTGCCGGAGATCCGCGTCAGGCAGAGGATCAGATAGCTCCCGTCATTCTGGACGGCGGCGAGGCCGGCGCGCCGGCCGTCGCCGGAGGGACCATAGCGCAAGGTTGTCGAGACGGTCGCGATCGCATGCTGCTGGCGGCGGCCGATGAAGGCGGGCGTCCCGCCCTTGTCGCCGAGCGCCGCCCCGTCCCGAAGTTCCAATCCGCCATGGCGGAAAGCGTAGATCGGCGCGCGGGGTGTCCGGATGCCGATCCAGGCGGGGCCGAGCGGACCCTTGTCGAAGTCCACCGTATAGCTGAAGTCGCCGCTGGTCGGCAGCTTGGGGGCAGGCTGGGCGGGAAGATCCGGCTTCGTCAGCGCGAAGGGGATGGCTTTGCCGGGCGCGAGGATGATCGGCCAGCCGTCCCGCCAGGTCACGGGCAGCAGGAATGTCTCGCGGCCGATATTGTAGAGATCTGCCCCATAGGGGCGGGTGGCGAGGAAGGTGGCCCACCAGTCGCCCTTCCGGGTCTGCACCAGCATCGCATGGCCCGCCGAGGTGATCGGGTGCGGCCGCGCGGGATCGAGCGCGCGCTGGGTGAGGATCGGATTGCCGGCGAAGGGCGCGAACGGGCCGAACACGCTGTCCGATCGGAACACGACTTCCGAATGATTGTCGGCCGTGCCGCCTTCGGCCGCGATCAGATAATAGGCCCCGTCATGCTTCAGAAGATGCGGTCCCTCGATCCACGAGGGCTTCTGGCTGATGTCGACGCCACCATTGACGATCTGGACCCGCTTGCCGACGAGCGCGAGGCGGTGAGGATCGAATTCCTGCACCCAGATGGCGCGGTGCCCATCATAACGCGGCGTTTCGTTCGGCGGCCCGTTATTGACCAGATAGGCCTTGTCGCCCTCCCAGTAGAGCGAAGGGTCGATCCCGTCGAAATCGAGCCAAATCGGGCGGGACCACCGGCCGGCCGGATCGCGCGCGGTGATCACGTAATTGCCGCCGCACCGGACGCAGGTGTTGACGATGTAGAAGGTGCCGTCGTGATAGGAGATATCCGGCGCGAAGACGCCTTCGGATACGGATCGGCCGGAGAGATCGAGCTGATCCGGTCGGTCGATCGCGTTGCCGATCTGCGTCCAGTTCACCAGATCGCGCGAGTGGAAGACCGGAATCCCCGGAAAGTGCGCGAAGCTCGAATTGACGAGGTAGTAATCGTCGCCCACGCGCACGATCGAGGGATCGGGATAATAACCCGCGAGAATGGGATTGCGATATTCGCCCGGCGCCAGGCGGATCTGCTCCAGCGATCGCCCGGAATAGGCGAAGCGCACGAACACCGCAGGCGCGCCGGTGCGTTGCGCGGCGGGCGCGGCGCCGATGGTCAGCGCGGCGATGATCGCCAGCGCCCCTGCGCGCCTCACCGGACCTCCTTCGACATGGCGGCGGCCGCGTTGACCAGCTCGATCCAGAGCGCGCCCTCGTTGATCACATATTCGTTCTCGCCCCAGAAGAAGGGCCAGTTCTCCTTGTTTTCGGGGAAATCGGGCTTGAGGATCAGTTCGCCCGGCACGACGCCGCCGGCGATGAAGGTGAAGTCCGCGCGGTTGTTGCCATAAGCGATCTCCTTCGACCGCGTGCCGACCGCCGAAACGAAAGAGATATCGGAGCCGGGATGATGGCCGGTGAGATAGTCGATCGCGCGGAACAGGCCGCTGCCGTCTACGAGGTCCGGAAAGGCCTTGTGCAGCGCATAGCTGTCCAGCCCATATTCCATCACCGCGCCGTTGCCGGCCCACCCGCCGGTCGTGATCGGCACGCCGAACGGATTGGCGGAGACGATCTTGTCGCTGTTCGCTTTCCAGGCGCGAACCGCTGGCTCGACCGTCGTGCGGAATGAGGCTGGCATCAGCGGCAGGGCTTCCACCGTCATCTGCACGTTGCGGGCGAAATTCGGGGCGACCTGGGGCCAGAGCGACTGCACCGCGGCGGTGTAGCGCGCATCGCCGGTGGTTTTCAGCATCTCGACGGCGGCGGCGAACTGCTCGTCCACCAGCGGGCCGCCCGTGGTGTTGCCGTGGTGGAAGAGGTCGGGCGCGTGGCCCTGCTCCTCCGTCCACGTCGTCTCGGCGAGGTGGCGCGCCTTGCCGGCGAGGGCGTCGTCGAACCCGGCCAGAGCGCGGGAGGCGGCGGCCAGCGTGGCGATCGAGCCATAATTGAGGGCGCTGGACTTCGAGGTGAAAGCCCAGCGGTCGTCCGGCCAGCCGCTCCTGCCGTCCCGTTCCTCGCCGGGTTTGAGCCGGGAATCGTAGACCAGCCCGTCCGTCTTGCTGCCGGCGTCCCCCAGATGGGTATATTCGCCGACATCCGGCTCGACGATGCCGTTGATCGCATGGCCGACCGCGTCGAATTGGGCGACGAGCTGGAGCGTGCCGTGGCGGATCTGCTCCAGCAAATCGGGGCTGCCGTCGGGCAGGTGGATTTCGGCGCGGCGAAGCGCCTCGTCGATGCTCGTGGTATCGCGGGTCAGGCGATATTGCTCCCAGCTGCGCACCATCGACTGGACGACGGCATGATGCGTTTCGGTGCGGATGTCGAAATCGCCGGCATCGAACCAGCCGCCGACGTTCAGCCCCGGAATATGCTCGCCCGGCGCATAACGGTCGTCGGTGCTCGGGCCCTGCGCGTAGAGATCGATATGCTCGTGATTGATCGGCGCCTGCCGCGCATCGTCGCGATGGGAGTCGCCATGCCAGACGCGATACGCCTCGTTGACCCGCATATGGTCCATGGCGATCGGGAAATAGACGTCGAGCGTCGGCTGCCAGGCATCGGCGTAGATGTCGTCGCCGATGCGGAAGGGCAAAGTCCGTGTCCCGCCATATTCGAGCATGTAGAGGCCCGGCGCGTGGACCGTGCTGAAATCCGCGCTGCGATAGCGATAGCGCAGATAGCGCCCCGCGTCGGTGGTCGGGCCGATCGCCACCGGCACCGTCCGTCCGTCGGCCTCGATGCGCAGCAACCGCACCTGCGCGTCGTCTTTGGCATGGCGGTCGAGCTCCACCGTCGCGACTTTGCGTGCGCCCGGCGTGTAGCCGAGCTGCGAATGGGCGATCGAGGGCGGTCGCTGCCAGCCCGGCACCGTGTTGGCCTTCACCGTCCAGCGCAGCACCGTCCCCGTCCGTCCGGCCGGCAGCAGCGAGCGGAGCACGAACCATCCGTTCTGCGCCTGGTTGCGCCCGTCATAGAGCGCGATGCCGCCATCCTGCGCCGTCACGGTGACGCGATGCGCCGGGTCTTCGGGGGCCATGACGAAGCTGCGGCCCGTGGCGATCGGCAGTGCCTCCGCGCCGGGGCCTTCGCTGCGGCCGCTCGCCGGATTGCGCTCCGGCGCCAACTCCATCGCGCTCGCGGGATAGCGCGGAAAGATGTGGGCGCCGCCGTCCGCCATATAGCTTTTGTGGAAATAGGCGGCGGGCAGGAATTCCAGGTTGAAGCCGGCCTTTCCGACAAGGGTCGCCGGCAATGCCTCGGGCAGCTCGACGCTGACCTCCACCCCGTCGCGCTGCGCTTTCGTGACCACCACGTAGCGCAAGTGCAGGTCCGCATATTCGAGCGTCGTCCGCACCGTGCCGGTGGCGCGATCCACCGTGCGATCGACGACCGTCGCCGATGGATCCCACTGGCCCGGCGTCGCCGCAAGCCGCACATCGCCATTGGTGACGGTGCGCATATCCTGCTGGATGATCTCGATGCCGCTGATCTTGGCGTCGGCGAACGATCCCTCGTTGGTGTTGCTGAAGGAGAGCAGGTCCGCGCCCGGTGCCTCGTAATAGCCGAACTCGTTGAGCGTGAAGCGCGGTGCCTGCGCGAAGCCGGGGGACATCGCCGCCAGCGCGACGGCGAGGGCGATCGGTGTGCGGATCATGCTGGCCTCAGAGCGGAAGAGGGGCGGAGGCGGGCAGATCGACTTCGGCGGACTGGCCGGGCATGCCGGTATCGGGCTGGCCCGAGCCGACCGAAAGCCGGTAGTGGCCCGCCGCGATCCTGCGCACGCCGGACGGATCGACGGAGCTCAGGTCGCGGGGCGAGAGATCGAACGCCACCTCCTTCTCCTCGCCCGGCTGGAGCGAGACGCGCTCGAACCCGCGCAGCGCGATGCGTGGCGCCCCGGGCAGGTCGGGGAAGCCGAGATAGAGTTGCGCCACCTCGTCGCCGGCCCGTTGGCCCGCATTCTTCACGCGGCTCGTCACGCGGAGGCCGGCCGCCGTCTTCTCGACCGTCACCGGTGCATAATCGAAGCGCGTGTAGCTGAGGCCGTAGCCGAACGGATAGACGGGCGTGCCCTTGAAATAGCGGTAGGTGCGATTCGCCATCGAATAATCGTCGAATGCCGGCAGATCGGCGACGCTGCGGTAGAAGGTCAGGGGCAGGCGGCCCGCTGGATTGACCGCGCCGGCCAGCACGCGGCCGACCGCGAGACCGCCCGACTGGCCGGGATACCAGGCCTCCACGATGGCCGAGGCGTGATCCTTCGCCCAGGCGAGGTTGATCGGGCTGCCGTTCATCAGCACCACGATCAGGGGTTTCCCGGTCGCGGCCGCCGCGTCCAGCAAGGCCTGCTGGTCGGCGGGCAGATCGAGCGAAGTGCGATCGCCGCCGCTGAAGCCGGGCACGTCGACCTTCATCTCCTCGCCCTCGAGATCGGAGGTGAGGCCGACGACCGCGACGATCGCGTCCGCCTGCTGGGCGGCGGCGGGCAGCTTCGCGAGCGATTCCGCATCCACCCGCTTCCAGAGCAACTGGGTGTCGCTGAACGCCTGGCCATTCGAAGCGATGCGGATCGGATAGCGATGGCCGGCGATAAGCTGCACGGTCTCGAAGCCGGCCTTTTCCGACCCGTAGGCCTCGTTCTTCCCGATCAGCTTGCCGTCGAATTCGAAGCTCGATCCGCCGCCCGTCAGCTTGATCCGGTAGGTGCCGGTCTCCGGCGGCACGAGGAAACCGGTCGCGACGATGCGGTGATGGTCCGTGACCTGGGCGTAGGCCCGGCCCCAGTCGTTGACGGTGGGCTCGGTCCGGCTGAGCACCGGCTTCGCCTCGAAGCGCATCGCGGCGGCCATCGCCTTCAGTTCGTCGAAGCTCAGCGGCGTGGGCGGCGTGCCGACCGCGTTGAAATAGTCGATGTGGATGCCCGGCTTGCCGTCCGGCGTCCGCAGTGCGCTGGTCGGCACCGGATCGCCGTCCGTGGGGGAGGGGGGCGCCGCGAGATGGGCGATCCGTGCGCCCGGCATCGCGGTGCGCAGCCCGTCCAGCACCGAAACCGGCGTGCCGCTCAGCGGTGAGGAATAGTTGCCGCGCAACACCCGGGTCGCGTCGGCGAGCGGCCCGACAACGAGCAGGCGGGCGTCGGCCGCGAGGGGCAACCTGCCGTCATTCTTGAGCAGGACGATCGCCTCCTCCGCGCTCTTCAGGGCGAGCGCGCGGTGGGCGGGCGTGAGCAAAGCGGCGGACGGGTCCGTCGCCCTCGCGCGGGCGGGCAGATCGCCGGTGCGCAACCGTGCCTCGAACAGGCGGGTGAGCGCCGTGTCGACGTCCGTCTGGCTAAGCAGCCCGCGCTTCAATGCCTCGGCATAACGTCGATCGAGGCCGCCGATGCCGCTGACGGACTGCGTATTGCATTCGTTGTCGACCCCGGCCTTCACCGCAGCGGCGACGCCCGAGGCGGGATCGGGCGAATAATGGTGGTGGTCGCTGATATCGACCACGGCATCGCAGTCCGACACGACATAGCCCTTGAAGCCCCAAGCGTCGCGCAGATGCCGCTTCAGCAATACGTCGTTGGCGCAGGCGGGCTGGCCGTTGACGCTGTTGTAGGCGCACATGATCGAGCCGGCATGGCCTTCCACGATCGCCGCGCGGAAGGCGGGGAGGTAGGTATCCTCCATGTCGTGGGCGGAGACCTTCACGTCCACGGTATGGCGCGTCGGCTCCGGCCCGCTGTGGACGGCGAAATGCTTCGGTGTCGCGATGATGCGGGGATGGTCGGGATCGGGCCCCTGCATCCCCTCGACGAAGGCGACCCCCATGCGCGCGGTGAGATAGGGGTCCTCGCCATAGGTTTCCTGGCCGCGGCCCCAGCGCGGATCACGGAAGATGTTGATGTTGGGCGACCATGTATCGAGCCCGGTGCCGATCCCGCCATAACGCCCGGTCTGCCGCGCGCGATCGTGGAGGACGACGTTCTCCTGGGAGATCGTGTCTGCGACCTGGTGGACCAGCGCCGTGTCGAAGGTTGCGCCAAGGCCGATCGGCTCGGGAAAGTTGGTGGTCGGTATCGATCCGATCGCGCCGTGCAGCGATTCCGTCCACCAATTGTAGCGCGGGATGCCGAGGCGCGGGATGGCGGGCGCCACGTTGATGAGTTGCGCCAGCTTCTCCTCGGGGGTGAGCCTGGCGACGATCGCCGCGGCGTCGGTCTGCACGGCCCCGGCCTGGGCGGCGCCCGCGGCGGATCCCAGCATCACCATCATTGCGCTCGACGCCAAGCACCGGCGGCGACGGACGATCGTCATCATTCCACTCCCGATTCGATTATCTTGTGAGCGCTACCATTTCACAGCCATGGAATCGCCGCAACCCCGCTCGCGCACATGCCGGGTACGGTCGGGCTTCGCCTTACGGCATGGTCGTCAGGTGGTAGTCGATCCGGTTGACGTAGGTCTGGCCTGGATCGAGCCGAGCCGAGCCGAAGGACGGCATGTTGGGGGTATTGGGGAAGAGCTGCGGTTCCAGGGCCAGGCCGTCGCTCTGGCGATAGGCCCTGCCGCCCTTGCCGATCACACTGCCATTGAGCCCATTGCCCGAATAGACTTGGATGCCGGGCTGATTCGAGGAAACCTCGAGGACACGGCCGGAGATCGGGTCGGCGATGCGCGCCATCAGGCGGGCGGCGACGACGGGCTTGGCCGAAAGTACGTAATTGTGGTCGTAACCCCGCGTGGGAACCAGCTGCGCGTCGCGCAGGCGCAGGCCGACCGCTGTCGCCCGACGGAAATCGAACGGCGTTCCCTCGACGGAGCGCAACTCGCCGGACGGGATCAGATGGGCATCGACGGGGGTGATCGTCTCCGCCGGGATCATCAGGGTATGATCCTCGACCGTTCGGCCGGAGGCTTCGCCGGCGAGGTTGAAGAAGCTGTGATTGGTGATGTTCACGATCGTCGGCTGATCAGTGGTCGCTTTGTATTCGAGATGGAGGGTGTCGCTCGAATCGAGCGAATAGGTCGCGGTGACGTGCAGGGTGCCAGGATAACCCTGATCGCCGTCCGGGCTGGTGAGCGTCAGCACCACCTTCGCGTCGGGGCCAGACTGCACCGAGGCGACGGTCCACAGCGACTTGTCGAATCCCATCGGCCCGCCGTGCAACGAGTTGGTCCTGTCGTTGAGCGGCAGATGATAGGTTTTGCCGTCCAGGCTGAACGCGCCGCCGGCGATGCGGTTGGCATAGCGGCCGACGGTCGCACCGAAATATTGCGTGTGCTGAAGGTAATCCTTGAGATCCGCATAGCCGAGCACGATGTCCGCCGCCCGTCCGGAGCGATCGGGCGCGGTCAGCGACTGGAGCACCGCGCCGTAATTGATGATCACCGCACGGACGCCCTTGCCGTTGTCGAGCGTCACCGCCTCCACCGGACGGCCGTCGTCCATCGTTCCGAATGGTGCGCGCGTCGCGGTGGCGGCATGGGCGGCGACGGTTCCCGCCACGGCCAGTCCGAGCGCCGACAGGGTACTGAGAGAACGCATATATCCTCCATGAACCGAATGATCCTGCAATCGGGCATTGTCGCGGTGGGCCATGGCGCGGTCGTCAGCCCCCGCGCAGCAATCGCATGACCATGGCGCGGATCCGCCCGTAATTGTGAGGGCGCAATGGACCCAGCACGCCGCGCCGGTCCTCCGGCATGTGCGCAAGGGGATGGCCGTCCTGGCGGAACACATAATGATCGAAGAAAGCGCGCCAGGCGGCGCGTTCCTCTGGAGGGCGCTCAGCGATCGTGATCATCGCGAGCATCATCGCGCTATGGGGCTGATCGGGGCCGAGCGCGAAGGCATCCCACCAATAATTGATCAGGATGTTGAACGGCTCCAGCGCCTCGACCTGATGCCACCAGAGCTTGGGCAGATACAATGCGTCGCCGGCTGCGAGCTCGACCGTCAGGGCCCGCTGCCGGGCGGCGTCGAAGCGCGGATAGCGCGGATCCCCGGGCGATGCTCCGGCCGCCATGCTGACCGGCTGGCCGGCCAGCGTGTGGTCGATCGGCCCGATGTAGAGGTCGCCGATGGCGTCCGGCGGGTAGAGGGTGAAGCGCCGCCGGCCAGCCGCCACGCATGCGAGATTGTCCTGCGTGTCGTAATGGCAGGCGACGGTGCCCGCAGTGCCGACCCAGGCCCTCGGGATCACGGTCTCCGGCAGCACATCCAACCGGTTCGCGGCCGCGAATCCCGGTAGGTAGGAGTCGGTAGGGAGCGAGCCCATGTAGATCGATTCCGCATGCGGCGTGGCGCCCGCCGCCAGGATGGCATCCAGCGCTTCGCTCAGGCCCATCGTTCTCCGCGCGAAATTGAAGCCGTCTTCACCGTCGCCATAATGATAGCGGCCGGCGATCGATGGATCGCCGAGGAACACTTCCGCCGGGCGCCCGCTATCGAAACCGCGCAGATAATCGGCAGCGGCGGTGGCGCTCCCGCCGGAGCTGACCAGAGGCCATTCCGCGCACAATCCCCGCAGCACGACGGGCGCCATCCCGCCCACCACCTCGGCCAGAAAGGCATCGCGCATGTCGGGCGTGAACGGGATTTCGCGGGGCGATCGCATGGCGGGCGGCTCAGACGCCTTCCGAAAGGCGGCTGTTGTGAATTTGCGCGAGCACGGGGATCTGCTCGAGCGAACCGGCCATCGCATGGATCAACCGCAGATGTCCGCTGCGGAATAAAGCGAGCGCCTGGTCATCGGCGAGCGCCTGCAGACGATCGAGGCTCACCGTATAGAGGCCATCGAGCCGGTGCCGCGTGCCATCGTCGAATCGCAGGGAGACATCGAGCGGCTCGACGAGCTTGTGCGACAGCAGCGACTCGATGAAGCGCTCCGTGTCGTCCAGGCCGTAGGTGAGTTGCGTCATCATCGCCTGAATGCCGCGCAGAAAGGGCGTCGGCTGGAGGTCGGCGTCGAACAGCGACTCGCCATCCACGGCGTCGACGCGCGGATGATCGAGGTCGATCGCGAGATTCTCGCCCACGGTGAAGAATGGCCCGCGGCGCAGATCGAGCGGGAGATAGGGCTCCCAGCCGTCCGATTCGCGCGGGAGCAGGGCCTGGCCCGCTTCGATGCCGAGGATCGCTCCGGCGAGGAAAGCGCCCGTTTCCTCCGACTTGGCCAGGACGATGGGATAATGGGCGGCGAGCTTCGCGAATTCGCTGACGACGACGGGCGTGAAATGCGGCGCGTTGCGACGCAACGCGCCAAAACTCGTCCGGACATGCACGTCGCGATGCGCCGCCGGATTGAGCAGTTCGATCTTGGCCACGATATCCTCTCCCCTGGGCTCCGGCACACGTTCACTCACGTTGTGATGCCGCAAACAACAGGTTTTTTTGCTGCGCCACCAATCATGCATAAAAACTCAGACATGGCTATTGATAGCGCTACCGTTTTCGCTTAGTACGAAAAAAAACGAAGTGCATGGGAGAGGGGCGTCGGCAAAACCGTCGCAGCGGGCAATGGGCGCCCTCTCTTTATATCGCACGATTGGGAATTGGCTTCGCGAAGCCCCGCGATGTCATTGGGTCGATAAGAGGGGAGGAAGAATTGGCAAAAGCATCCAATATTCTGTTCGGTGACAAGGGGACGTCGAGGGGGCGTGCATGTGCCCTTTTCGGTGCGAGCAGCCTTCTCGCGCTGGCGCTTGCCACACCGGCATTCGCCCAGGCGGACACGGCCGCAGCTCCGACGGACGCGGCGGCCGCTCCGACCACCAACCAGTCCGCTGCAGGCAGCGAGATCGTCGTGACCGGCCTGCGCGGTTCGCTTCAGCGCAACCTCGACATCAAGCGCACGTCATCGGGCATCGTCGACGCGATCTCGGCCGAGGATATCGGCAAGTTCCCCGATTCCAACGTCGCCGCGGCGCTTCAGCGCCTTCCCGGCATCTCGATCCAGCGCGACGGTGCGCGAGGCGATCCGACGGGCGTGACGGTGCGCGGCTTCGGCGGCGACTTCGTGACGACCCTGTATGACGGTCGCCGCGTCTCCAGCGCCACCGGCAATCGCCAGATCGATTTCAGCACCGTGGGCGCCGATTTCGTCGGCGAGCTCGACGTGTTGAAGACGCCGGACGACGCGCTGAGCGCCAGCGCGATCGGCGCAACGATCAACATCAAGTTCCCCAAGCCCTTCGATCATCCGGGCTTCCGCCTGGCGGTGACCGGCGCCGGGTCCATCCAGGATGCGGCCGGCAAGGTCGCGCCCACCGGCGGCGTCCTGCTGAGCGACACCTTCGCCGACGACACGATCGGCATCCTCGTCGATGGCATCTACACCCGCCACGACACGCAGACCGATCGCGTGTTCGTCTCGGGCTGGGAAGGCAACAGGTTCGCGCCCTGCCAGATCGGCGCCTCGCCGGCGAATTGCTCGCCGACGAGCGATCCGACCTCGGCCGCCTGGGCCAACCCCGCCAACCGCAACAGCGTCGTCGGCTGGTATCAGCAGCAATATGGCGCCGAGCGGCAGCAAATCCGCGACGAGCGCATCGACGGGCGCATCGCGCTGCAATGGCACCCGTCCGAATCGCTGCTGTTCACGATCGACGACAATTTCTCGCGCCAGAAGATCGACACCAACACCAATGGTTTCGGCGTGTGGTTCAACAGCGGCGATCTGCGCAATATCGCGCAGGATGCCAACGGCACCGTCACCAATTTCACGCAGGCCGGTACGCCGTTCGACTTTACCGCCGGCAAGAACACGCAGATCCTGCAGACCAATCAGCTCGGCGCGAACGTGAAATGGGACGCGACCGACCATATTCGCGTCGATGCCGACGCGAGCTGGAGCAAGAGCTATCTGAATCCGGGCCACAATATCGGCGGACTCGGCGGCGATATCGGCTATGGCGGCACGCTGGGCACCACGCTCGGCGTCGCGGTGAACGGCAACAGCGACAATCACATTCCGGTGATTTCGACCTACGGCCCGAACGGCAACACCGGGCAGTTCCTCGATCAGGCTCTGATCGGCACCCACGTCGCCACCAATGGCACCCAGCGCAACAGCGACGATATCAAGCAGGCGCGGCTGGAGGCGTCTTACACCGGTGACAACGGGCTGAAGATCCGGCTCGGCGGCCAGTATGTGAAGGACGTGTTCAACCTTCACAATGAGAATACGTTCTACAACAACTTCTGGCAGGCCTATGGCGGCTATGGCGCTGCGTCCGGCCGCACCACCGGCGTGCCGATCCCGCCCGGCCTGATCACCGGCACGTTCAGCACCAAGGGCTTCATACCGGGCTTCGCGGGGGCCTTGCCGCCCGAATTGCCGATCTACAGCGCGGCGGCTTTCCAGAATTACCTGCAGAGCCTGGGCGATCCCTATGCGAAGAACATTCCCGGCTTCAACTATCCGACCAGCGCGACGGACGGGCTGAACGGTTATCACGGTATCCTGTCGCCGGTTACCGATCCCGGCAGCGTGCAGCATATTTCGGAGCAGACCTGGTCGGGCTTCCTGACGATCAGCCAGACGACCGATCTCGCTGGCATGCCGCTGCACATCAACTTCGGCGCCCGCGAGGAAGTCACCAAGATCGTTTCGAGCGGTCTGGGCACCGTGCCGCTCAGCCTGACGATCCCGAGCAGCGATCCGACGGCCTACGTCATCGCCTTCTCGGGAACGCAGCCGGTCTCGACCAAGTCGTCCTATGCCTACTTCCTGCCGAGCATCGATCTCAGCCTGGACGTCACCAGCAAGCTGAAGCTGCGCTTCGATGCGTCGCGGACGCTGACCCGGCCGCCGCTCAACAAGCTGACTCCGGTGCTGACCGGCGTGGGCGGTCGCGTGAACGCGCTCGTCGCGACGGGCGGCAATCCGACGCTGAAGCCCTATCTGTCGGACAATTTCGACGTGGGCGCGGAATGGTATTACCACCGCAACAGCTACTTCTCGGTGGATCTGTTCGCCAAGCACGTGACCAACTTCATCGTCACCGGCACGCAGCGCCAGACGATCAACAACGTCATCGACCCGGCGACGGGCCAGCCGGCGGTCTTCACCGTGCAGAGCTCGCTCAACGGGCCGACCGCGACCGTGAAGGGCGTCGAGATCGCGCTGCAGCACGTCTTTGGCGACACGGGTTTCGGCTTCAACGCCAATGCCACGTTCGTGGACACCAACAAGCCGTACAATGCCAACGACATCTCGCAGACGGGCTTCGCCGTGACCGGCCTCGCCAATTCCGCGAACTTCGTCGGCTTCTACGACAAGAACGGGTTCCAGGCGCGTGTGGCGGTGAACTGGCGCGACGAATATCTGCTCCAGTTCGGCCAGAACCAGAACAACTCCGCCTTCGGTGCCGAGCCGACCTTCGTGAATGCCAGCACGCAGGTGGATTTCAGCACCAGCTACGACATCAACAAGCACTTCAACGTCTTCTTCGAAGCGCTCAACCTGAACGATGCGGTGCAGAGCACCCATGGGCGCTACAAGAACCAGCTGCTCGACGTCTTCCACTACGGACGTCGTTTCACGGTGGGCGCGCACGTCCGCTTCTAGTATCCCTCACCTGGGGTGCCGCCGTCATCGGCGGCACCCGTCTTTTCGGGGTCAGAGGATATCGATATGAAACCCGTCCGGCGCATCGTCATCGTGGGCGGAGGCACGGCCGGCTGGCTGACGGCAGGCGTGATCGCGGCCAGGCACCAGGGTCGCATGGCCGAAGGCTTCAGCGTCACATTGATCGAGTCGCCCAATACACCGATCATCGGCGTGGGCGAGGGGACCTGGCCGACGCTGCGGAGCACGCTCGCCAAGATCGGCGTGTCCGAAACCGATTTCTTTCGCGAATGCGATGCCGCCTTCAAGCAGGGGGCCTATTTCGCGCGCTGGACGACGGGAGCGCCCGACGACGGCTATTACCATCCCCTGATGCTGCCGCAGGCATTCTCCCAGCTCAATCTGGTGCCGCACTGGCTGGCGGGCGGGGCGGAGGAAAGCTTCTGCGACGCGGTGTGTCCGCAGGGGCGGATCTGCGACGATGGGCTCGCGCCCAAGACGATCGCGACACCCGAATATGAGGCGGTGGCCAACTATGCCTACCATCTCGACGCGGGCAAGTTCGCGCCCTTCCTTCAACGCCATTGCTGCGAAAAGCTGGGCGTGCGCCACGTGCTGGCCGACGTGCAGGAGGCCGTGCTCGCCGACGATGGCGATATCGTCCGCCTGCGCACCGAACAGGCCGGCGAGATCGAGGGGGATCTGTTCGTCGACTGCACCGGCTTCGCCGCGCGCCTGATCGGACAGGCGATGGGCGTGCCGTTCCGCGATTGCTCGGACGTGTTGTTCTGCGACACCGCGCTCGCGGTCCAGCTGCCATATGAGAGCGAGACCTCCCCGATCGCCTCCCACACCATTTCGACCGCGCAGTCGGCCGGCTGGATCTGGGACATCGGGCTGCCGACCCGGCGTGGAGTGGGCCATGTCTTCTCCAGCGCCCACATTTCCGACGACGAGGCCGAGCGCGAACTCCGCGCCTATCTCGGCCCGCTCGGGAAAGACCTCCCGGCGCGACGGCTGTCGATCCGCTCGGGCCATCGGGAGACGTTCTGGAAGGGCAATTGCGTGGCCGTCGGCCTGGCGGCGGGTTTCCTCGAACCGCTGGAGGCATCCGCCATCGTGCTCGTGGAGCTTTCCGCGAAGCTGATCGCCGAGCAGATGCCGGTCTGCCGCGAGGTGATGGATGTCGTCGCATCGCGGTTCAACGCGACGACCCATTATCGATGGGGCCGGATCATCGATTTCCTCAAGCTCCATTATGTGCTGACCAAGCGGACCGACAGCGCTTTCTGGCGCGATAATGTGCGGCCCGAGACCGTTCCGGACCGGCTGAAGGACTTGCTGCACCTGTGGCGCTATCAGTCCCCCTGGTTCCATGACGAGTTCGACCGGGCGGAAGAGGTGTTTCCCCCGGCAAGCTATCAATATGTGCTCTATGGCATGGGCTTCCACACCGAGGTGGAGCCCGGCATGGTGGCGGGCGACGCGCGGGCCGCGGAGCAGGCGCGGCGCGAGAATGGCCGGCTCACGGAAAGGATGCTGGGCGGGCTGCCGCGCAACCGCGACCTTATCCGCAAGATCATGGACCACGGGATGCAGGCGGTATGATGGCGTATCCGGCAACATCTTGACGGAATGACGGCTGCATCATTCGGCTTTGTCATCCGGTGATCTCGGCGATAAGGCTCGGATGATGGATGGGACCTTGGTGAAAGAGCAGCGCGGATCGCGGCGCCAGAGCGGTATGCCGACGATCAACGATGTCGCTTCGCTCGCCGGCGTGTCCCCGATGACGGTATCGCGCGTCATCAATGGCGAGAAGAACGTCCGGGCAACGACGCGCGATGCCGTGATGGCTGCGATCGAGACGCTCAATTATGCCCCCAATCGCGCGGCCCAGTCGCTTGCCGGTGCCGCGCAGATCCGCATGGGGCTGCTCTACAGCAACCCCAGCGCGGGCTATCTGAGCGAGTTCCTCGTCGGCAGTCTCGATCAGGCGAGCGGTGCGGGCGTCCAGCTCGTGGTCGAGAAATGCGAGCCCAACGACCATGAAGCGGATGTCGCGCTGGGGCTGATCAAATCCGGGATCGATGGCCTGATCCTTCCCCCGCCGCTCTGCGATTCGGAAGCCGTGATCGCCCTGCTGCTGGAGAAAGGGATACCGGCCGTGGCCGTCGCCACCGCGCGACCGGCCGACCGGCTTTCCACTGTCAGCGTGGACGATCATCGCGCCTCCTTCGAGATGACGCGCTACATCGCCTCGCTCGGCCATCGTCGCATCGGATTCATCGGCGGCGATGACAATCTGAGCGCCAGCGAACGGCGCCTGATCGGCTATCGCGACGCGCTGGAAGCCGAGAATATTCCGTTCGACCCGGATCTCGTGGCGCCGGGCCTCTTCACCTATCGCTCGGGCCTCGATGCGGCGGAGCGGCTGCTCGACGTCGATGCGCGCCCGACCGCCATCTTCGCCGCGAATGATGATATGGCGGCGGCCACGGTCGCGGTGGCGCATCGCCGGCATCTTGATGTGCCGCGCGATCTGACGGTTTGCGGCTATGACGACACGACGCTTGCGACCGCGATCTGGCCGGAACTGACCACGGTGCGCCAACCTGTCGCCGATATGTCGCGTGCCGCGATACGCTTGCTGGTGGAGGAGATACGGCGACATCGCGAGGGCAAGCGGGTCGAGCCTCAACAGGTGGTGCAGGATTTCACGCTGATCCGGCGGGAGTCCTCGGGCCCGCCGCGTCGCCCCCCGACCCGCCGCAGGAAGACGCCGTCAGTCCCGGCCTGACTGTCATCGGAATCCCCATCGCCAGGCCAAGGGGCCTGCGCGACGGCCATGGGAGTGGGGCAACGCGCTCCGTCAGGCGAGATACTGGTAAAGCCGGGTCGCTCCGCCCTCGATCGCGAACCAAGGCTGGAAAATCTGGCCGCCCCCGTCCGCCGGCATCGTCCAATGTGGCGCGCCGGGGCTCGTCTGGCGCAAGGCGAGCAGTTGTTCGGCCCGATAAGGCATGAAGCGGTCGCCCGTCGCGAAGAGGGCGAGGGGGCCTTGCACCATCGCGACACGCTCGGGATGCTGGTCGTCCACCGGCTCGGCGCGGAGCGGCATGTCGACGCGCAAGTCGATGCGATCACCGTCCCGCCATTCGCGTTGCAGCATCGCGAAGCGGCCCGGCACGACATCGACCGCACGGCCATTCACCGCGAGGCGCGTGCCTCCGCCAGCCCATGCCGGTATCCGCAGCCGCAATGCCATTTTCGTCGGGCGGGGCACCGCGATGCGCATCGCCACGTCGTTCGCGAGCGGATATCCGCCGGTCTGGGTGAGAGTCACCGGCGCTGCGCCGCGTCCATGCCAGACGACCCGCGACGGCGTGTAAAGGTTGACGTAAAGTCCCGACTCGTCGCGCAGATAGGCGCTGAGGCCGTAATCGGCCGTGAGCTGCCCGATCGTTCCCGAGCAGCAGGGGCAGGCATAGTCGAAATAGGTCTTGGCACCGATGTCGTTATAATCGGCATAATAGAAGGCGGTGCCGTCCGGCTTCAGCGGCAGCAGACCGAGCGCGGCGTTGTAGAATAGCCGCTCCATGCTGTCGCCGTAGCGGCTGTCGCCGGTGGCGCGCATCAGGTAGCGCGCGACCTTGAAGTGGCCGTAGCTGCCGCAGGGCGCCTCGAAGCCCGCATGGGTCCGGGTGAGGCTGTCGCCGAGACCGCCCGATCCGGGCTCGATGAAGCCTTCGTTCGGCCCCCATCCGCCGGTCGCGAAGCTCTGCTGCTGAACGAACTGGAAACCGTTGCGGGCCGCGGCGAGATATTTGGTATCGCCGTCCGTCAGATAGGCGCGCATCGCGGAGGCCAGCGCGTTCATGTGGCTGTAGGCGTGGCGGTGCGGCAGCACGTTCCGCCCGGCGGCGAGCGGATCGAAATAGGGGCCATCAAGCAGGTACTGACGCGCCATTGCGCGGAAGCTGTCCCCGGCACCGCGATCGGCGGCGAGATACAGGTTCTCGGGCAGCGTGTAGGTTTCGTCCCAGCCGAAGGCCGGGTTGCGATGCGGTTGCCGCTCGACCACCTGACGGTCGAGCGCCTTGCCCGGCAGCGATGGCAGCACCGCCTCGGTCGCGCGGCGGAGCAGGGACAGGGCCCCGGCATGGCCGGCGAACTGGTGCGCATCGATCAGGCCGACGACGATCTTGTCGTAGGTATAGGCCGGGAGTGGATAGTCGCGGTAGAAATCGGGCGTGATCGCCGGGCCGAAGGCGGCGAGCAGGCGATCCACCTTGGCCCTGGCGCGCGCATCGCCCGACGCCGCATAGCCCCGCGACAGCGCCGAGACATATTGGCCGAAGCTGTGTCCGGGAATGAAGCCGTGCATGTCCCGGGGCGGATCGAAATGCGGCGAGGCATCGTACCAGCCGCCGAAGCCTGAGGCCCCCGTCTCCATTCCCGCCGCCTGACGGAAGGGACGCAGCAACGCATCCTCGTCCATGGCGAGCAGCGCGTCGAGCGTCCGGCGGGCCTGCGCCTGCGCGATGCCATCGAGCAGGGTGACGTCGCGATGGTCGCATTCGGCGATCACGGATGGCGGGGCGGCGCGTGCCCCTGCCGGTAAGGCGCCGAGTGCCGCCAGCGCGCCGATACCACCCAGGAGCGCGCGCCGGTCGGTTTCCATCGTGTCCTCCCCCTCGCTTATGGACGAAGAGCCACCACCGCCACGGACTTGGGGGGCAGCGTGAGCCGCAGCGTGTCGCCTTGGCGAGTGGCGGCGATCGGCTTCGGCGCCACCGCATCGGGTGCGGCGAAGGTGTTGACGCTGTCGGTCCGGCCGGCGGTCAGCACCTGTCCCTGGGCGGTCCGCACGGCCTGGCCAGAGACGTCCAGCACGAGATCGGCCGGCTTGCCGGGATCGATGTTGGTGACCGCCAGCCACATCTGCCCTGCGGTGTCGCGTGCCGCCACCGCATCGAGCTGCGGCATCGCGCGGTCGCCGACGCGATAGGTGCCGCCGTCATATTTGATCGGCACGAGGGTCGCATCCTGGAAGGGCAGGTACATCTTGTAGACATGGTAGGTGGGCGTCAGCACCATCTTGGGGCCGTCGGTCAGCACCATCGCCTGCAGCACATTGATCATCTGCGCGATATTGGCCATCCGCACGCGATCGGCATGGCGCATGAAGATGTTGAGCGTGACCGAGGCGAGGATCGCGTCGCGCAGCGAATTCTGCTGCTGGAGGAAGCCGGGATTGCTGCCCGGCGTCGGCGCCAGCCAGATGCCCCATTCATCGACCGAGAGCGCCACCTTCTTCTGCGGATCATAGCGATCCATGATCGCGCTCTGGTGCGCGATCTTGTCGTCCATGCGGAGCGCTTCCGCGATCGACTTGGCGTAATCATCCTCGCTGAAGCCGGTGGCGGCGAGATGCGGCGGCCAGCCGTCCAGCACGTAATTGTGCAGCGACAGCGCATCGATGTCCCAGTCGCCGGTCTTTTCCGCCCAGGCCTTCATCACCGCGTCGGTATAATCCTTGCGATCGCTGTCCCAGCCGACCGCGACCCGCTTCATCTTGTCGCTGGTCTTCTGCGCCGGATTGGTGTCGCGGACGAAATGGCCGAAGCGCTTCATCTCCTCGACATAGTGATCGGGCGACATCGCGCCGCCGCAGCCCCAGTTCTCGTTGCCGAGGCCCAGATACTTCACCTTGTAGGGCGCGGGGTGGCCGTTGGCGGCGCGTTCCTTCTGCAGCGTCGTAGGCTGGGTCGTGGTGATATATTCGAGCCAGTCGGCCGCTTCCTCGGGCGTGCCGGAGCCGACGTTGACCGATACGAACGCCTCCGAGCCGATCTGCTGGAGGAAATCGAAATATTCCTCGGTTCCGAAGCTGTTCGGCTCGGGCACGCCGCCCCAGTTGGAATTGACGGTGACGGTGCGCTTCGCGACGGGGCCGATGCCGTTGCGCCAATGATATTCGTCGGCGAAGCAGCCACCGGGCCAGCGGACGTTGGGCACGCGGATCGCGCGCAGCGCCGCCACGACATCGCTGCGGATGCCGCGCACATTGGGAATCTTGGAATCCTTGCCAACCCAGATGCCGCCATAGATGCCGGTGCCGAGATGCTCGGCGAACTGGCCGAAAATGTCGCGTTCGATGCGCGGGCCGGACTGCTGGTTGGCGTCGATTTTCACGACCGTGTCGGCCATCGCCGGCACCGCCATGCCGAGGCCCGCAAGCGCGACCGAGCCCCGCAGCAGCCAGCCCCCCCTTACCCGTCCCATCATCGCTTTTCCTTCGCATCCACGGCTGTCGAATCCGCCGGTTGTTCCTCATCGCGATCCGTAAGAGATTACTCGGACAATAACAATGCGACGATGCGAGGGCGAGCGCGGAATATTTCACTGTAGAAATGACATGGTCGTGTTGCCCTGCCATCGTTCGTCGCATCGCGTGAATAACGATATGTCTGAGATATTGACGCGCGATCGATGCGGCCTGAAAAGAGCCGGAGGAGGGGGGCTTCATGGTCAGGGTCATAGCCGCACTGTTGGTCGCCGCCGGGTTTTCCCTGTCCTGCACAGCTCAGGACGCAGCATTTCCGGTCCAGATCGCCGTGGATGCCAGCCGCGTCGGCGGCACGGTCAATCCCGTGTGGCGCTTCTTCGGCGCGGACGAGCCCAATTACGCGACGATGAAGGACGGGCGCACGACGCTGGCGACGCTGGGCAGCCTCGCGCCCGATCGCGTCTATTTCCGCGCGCACAATCTGTTGACCACGGGGGATGGCACGCCGGCGCTCAAATGGGGATCGACCAACGTCTACACCGAGGATGCGCAGGGCCGGCCGGTCTATGACTGGACGATCGTCGACCGCATTTTCGATACCTATCGCGCGCGGGGCGTGAAGCCCTATGTCGAGCTGGGCTTCATGCCCGAGGCGCTTTCCAGCCATCCCGAGCCCTACCAGCACGATTTCCGGCCGGGCAGCGGCAGCATCAAGACCGGCTGGGCCTATCCTCCCAAGGATTATGCCAAGTGGGAGGAACTGATCTACCAGTGGGTGCGGCACTGCATGGCGCGCTATGGCCGCGCGGAGGTCGCCAGCTGGTATTTCGAGACATGGAACGAGGCGAACCTGACCCAATATTATTGGGGCGGAAGCCAGGACGATTTCTTCCGCCTCCACGACGCCGCGGTGCGCGGTGTCCGACGCGCGCTGCCCGAGGCGAGGGTCGGCGGCCCCGACATCGCCGGGACCGACGATACGTATCTGACCGACTTCATGAATCATGTCCGCGCCACCGGCACGCCGACGGACTTCCTGTCCTTCCATGCCAAGGGCAGCCCGAGCTTCGTGGCCGATGGCGGCAAGGGCCACGTCCGCATGGGCATCGCCACGCACCTGCAGGTCGCCGATCACGAATTCGCGCAGATCGCCGCCGATCCCACGTTCCACGACAGGCCGGTGATCATCGGCGAATCCGATCCGGAAGGGTGCGCCGCCTGCCAGGGGCCGGCCAACGCCTATCGCAACGGTACCATGTATTCGAGCTATACGGCCGCGTCCTTTCCCCGCCTGATCGCGCTCGCCGACCGGCGGCACGTCCGGCTCGACGGGCTCGTCAGCTGGGCGTTCGAATATGAGGACCAGCCTTATTTCGCGGGGTTTCGCCAGCTGACCTCTGCGGGCATCGACCTTCCCGTCATGAACATGTTCAAGCTGTTCGCGCGGATGGGCGGCAAATATGTGTCCGATCGATCGGATCACCAGAGGCCGCTGGACGACATGCTGCATGACGGCGTTCGCGGCGATCCCGATGTCGGCAGCGTCGCGACCTGGGATGGCCATCGGCTCTGCGTGCTGGTCTGGCATTATCATGACGACGACGTGGCCGGCCCGGACGCCAGGGTGCATCTTACCCTCGCCGGCCTGCCGCAGGCCTTCACGCGGGCGGCGCGGATGACGCATTACCGGATCGACCGGGATCATTCCAACAGCTACTCGGCGTGGCTGGCGATGGGTTCGCCGATCGCGCCCACCGACGCGCAGCGCGCCGACCTGTTGCACGCTGCCGCACTGGCCACGATCGGCGGGGCGGGAGTTCCCGCTCCATCGAAGGCCGGAACGGTCGATCTCGATTTCACGCTGCCCCGGCAGGGCGTTTCCCTGATCGAGTTAGACGCCCCATGAGGTGATACGATACGGATCGTCGGCGCGCAGCCGCAGCCATAAAAATGATAGCGCTAACGGAGGACGATGTGAAGGTAGGCCATGCCTTGAGCGAGTTGGCCATCGGCGCCTGCGCCCTGGCCATGTTGCCGGCAACGGCGAGCGGCGCGGCGATACTGAACCCGATGTTTCAGGATCATGCCGTGCTCCAGCGCGGCATGCCGATCCCCGTTTATGGCGATGCTTCGCCGGGCAGCGTCATATCGGTGAAGCTGGACGCGGTCGCTCTCGCCACCAAGGCGGACGAAAAGGGGCACTGGCAGGTGGTCTTCCCCGCGATGGCGGGGGAAAATACGGCGCACCGACTGGAGGCGTCCGCGGATCATGGCGCGAGCGACGTCGCCGCCGACGTGCTGATCGGCGATGTGTTCCTCTGTGGTGGCCAGTCGAACATGGCGTTCGAGGTCAGCGCGGCCAACAATGCGCGGGCCGAAATCGCGTCTTCACAAGACGACGCCATACGATCCCTGACGATCAGGCAGAAAAGCAGCGACACGGTGCTGGATCGCTTCGCCGATCCCGTCCATTGGGTGTCGGCCGGACCGGACACCACCGGGGCGTTTTCGGCCAGCTGCTATTTCTTCGCGCGCGACCTTCGGCGGAAGACCCACCTTCCCGTCGGGATCGTCGCCGCCGCATGGGGCGGCAGCCGGGTGCGTGCCTGGGTGAGCGCGAGCGGGCTTTCCGACGCGAAGATGGAAACGCAGGATCTCGGCCTGCTGGCGCTGCGGCATACCCAGCCGGCAGCCGCCGATGGCGGCTGGAACGCGAAGTGGGAAGATTGGTGGCGCGCACGGCATGGGCACGGGACTGCGCCTTGGTCTCCTTCCTTCGATGCAGGCGGGTGGAAAGTGGCGCCGGCGTCCCTCGGCGCCTGGGCGCTCTGGGAGGGCGCGTCGCCGGACGGCTTCGTGGGGCAGATGTGGATGCGCACCGAGGTGACGCTGACGGCCGAGCAGGCGAAACAGGATGCGATCCTCGATCTGGGCTCGGTGACCGAAGAGGATGAAAGCTGGATCAACGGCCGGGGCGTCGGCGGGACGGCGGGGCAACCTTCGGCCCGCCATGCCATTCCGGGAGGCGTGCTGCACGCCGGCGTGAACACGATCGTCACCAACATCTTCTGCAGCTGGCGCAATTGCGGGTTGTCGGGCCCGGCCGGCGCGCGTGCCGTTCGCCTTGCGGACGGCACCACCGTGCCATTGTCGCAGAGCTGGCGGTACGCGCCGATGCAGCCGGACGAGATCGCCCCGCAATTGCCCTGGGGGCCGATCCATGGCGTCTCGGTGATCTATAACGGCATGATCGCGCCGATCGGGCCTTACGCCTTCAAGGCCGCGATCTGGTACCAGGGCGAATCCGACGTGCATTTCGCGCCGCTCTACCAGCGCACGCTGGGCACGATGATGGCGGATTGGCGCAGGCAGTTCCGATCCGACCTGCCTTTCGTGATCGTGCAGCTGCCCGATTTCGGCCCGCATCCCGTCCGGCCGGCGGAATCCGAAATCGCCGATATTCGCGAAGCGCAGCGGCGCGCGGCGGTCGCCGACCCGCGCTCGGATTATGTCGTCACGATCGATATCGGCGATCCGGACAATATCCATCCGACCAACAAGCAGGAAGTCGGCCGGCGCCTCTCCGCCACGGTCGGGCGGATGCTGTTCGCGGAGACGTCTCCCGCGGGGCCGCGTCCGGTATCGGCCACGCTGGGCGATGGCGCGGTCACGGTTCGCTTTGCCGGCGTGTCCGGCGAGATCGTGTCCTTCAGCGGTGCGCCGACCGCGTTCGAGACATGCACCGGCGCGGCGGGCGGCTGCCATTATGCCACCGCCCGCATCGCGGGCCGCGACGAGGTCCGCCTCGATACGGGGGCCACGCGCCCGGCCCGCGTGCGATATTGCTGGGGCGACAGCCCGGTCTGCAACCTTTCGGACAATTCCGGTCTTCCCACCGGGCCCTTCGAGATTCCCGTCCACGCGGCAGCTGCCGGTCAATGACACATGGTGGCCGATTACGCCTGCGCACAAAGGCTTCGAACATGAGACGACACCTGATCCTGCTTCTCTCCCTGTCGCTCGCCTCGCCCGCCATGGCGCGGGCTCCCTCCGTGATCCGGCTTGGCGGGGACGCGGGTGGTGCGTCCGTCACGTTCGTTCCGGACAGAAAAGGATGGGGCATGCGACTGGAAGGGCCGGCTCTTCCCGGTATCGCCCAATCCGCCCCCGCGCGCATCGAGATTTATGACGGCAGCGGCGATGTCCGCGCGCTGGCGGTTCCCTATGACAGCGTGACGCGGACCGCCGATGGTGTCACGGCGAGCGCTCGGGTCCCGGACCATGGCCGCGCGATGTTTCGCATCCTCGACCGCTGGACGATGCGAGGCGATGTCCTGACCGTCGACCGGCAGGTGACGCCGCTGGCCGATGCGCCGGGCGGCTTCTCCTCCAGCGTCGCATTCCAGGCGGACCGGTCGACGGCTTGGAACGACGTCCGTTTCCTCGCCCCCGGCATCCTTTACGGCGATCCCACCTATGACGGCGAGCGCTCGCCCGGCGGTACGCTGGCCTTCGCCGCCCATCGCCTGATGCTGCGGGAGGATATCCTTCCCGCCCCCCTGTTCGCGATATCCTTCGCCGGTGGCGCGTCGCTGTCCATTCTCGACCCGACGCCGCGCGGAGACACTATCGAGGCGGATACGACGCTCGCGGCACCGGCCATCGTCGATCGACGCATCCAGGTCGGCGCGATCGGCGCCGAGCAGACCGGCGCGGCGCCCATGACCATGGGGTTTTCCTTTCCCGCCTCCGTCGCCCTCTACAGTGGCGGGCGCAAGAAGGTGACGGACCCGGTGCCCACCGCGCCAGCCTCGCCGCCCGATTGGGCGCGGCGCTACCATCCGGTCGTCCGCGGCGCGTCGGACAGCTATCGCGTGAGCTTCCGGATCGGTCAGGGCGAGCGCTTTCCCGACGTCACGCGTAATGCGTGGCGGTGGGCGTGGAGCACCTTGCATCCCGCGGTTCGCTACCTCGATGTCGACGAGACGCGCCGCGTGCTCATCGATCATCTCGAGGCGCAGGCGGCCACGATCGATGGCCGGACGGCGGAGCCGTTCGTGCTCTCCACCGTTTCGGATGGCCCGCGCCAGTGGAACTGGACGATGGCCGGCATGGGCTTCGTCACCAAGAATCTCGAATGCGCGGACGAATTGCTGCGGGAGGGGGATCGCGATCCCGGGCCGCGCGGCCAGCAGATGCGCAAGACCGGCCTCGCCATCATCCGGTCGATGATCGAGGCGCTGCACGATATCCCTCTGCAGGCCACCGGTTACGATCTGCGGACTGGCAAGCCCTGGGATCATATCTGGCTCGCGCCGTGGCTTCGCAACGCCACCGAGGACATGCGCGCCCTGATGCTGGCCTATCGGCGCGAAAGCGACAAAGGGCGGCCGCATCCCGAATGGTTGGCCTGGGTGCGCGCCTATAGCGATTGGCTCATCGCCCAGCAGCGGCCGGACGGGTCCTTCCCCCGTCGCTGGAAGCCGGGCAGCAACGAGGCGGCTGAGCCAAGCGGGACCACGAGCTACGCGCCGGTGCCGCTGCTCGTCCTGATGTCGAAGGAGACCGGGGATCCCCGCTTTCTGAGCGCGGCGGTCCGTGCGGGGGATTACGCCTGGTCGACCTGGGGGCAACGCGGTCTGTTCATCGGCGGCGCCAGCGACAATCCCAACATCACCGACAAGGAAGCCGGGATGCTGAGCATGGAGGCCTATACCAGCCTCTATGAGGCGACCCACGATCCGAAGTGGCTGGACCGCGCCCGCGCGGCCGCGGATTTCGCCGAGAGCTGGATCTGGATCTGGGACCTGCCCATGCCGGTGGATGCGGACGATGCGAGCCTCCACTGGAAGAAGGGCGTGCCGACCACCGGGTTGCAAGGCATCACCGCGCTATCCGCGGGCGGAGCGGACGAATATCTCGATTGGGCGGTCCCGTCTTATGCGAAGCTCTACACGCTGACGAACGATCCCCATTATCTCGATGTCGCGCGCATATTGCTGCACGACACCAAGGCGATGGTCGCGATGCCCGGGCGGCTCTACGACATGAGGGGCACCGGCTGGCAGCAGGAGAATTGGCGGATGGGGCCAGGCGGCGCGGGCCGGGGCGTCGGTTCGCACCGTTTCTGGCTGCCATGGATTTCAGCCAATCATCTCCACGGGATCATGGTGTTGCAGGACGAACAGCCCGAACTTTATCGCCTCCTCTCCCATCCCTAGGCGGGAGCGTTTCGCCCCTCAGCGATCCAGCAGCGCGGCATCTCCCCAGGTGACGGGCAGCCGCTCGTCATCGGCGCCGGCGCTGCGCGCCACAAGCTCGATCAGCTTCGCGCCACCGACGGGCAGCGACAGCGGCTCGGCCGGCATGCCCCATGTGAGCGGCCGGCTCCGCCCGATCAGCTTGCCGTCACCATAAACGGAGAAGACCACGGCATGGCCCTTGTCCGTCGCGCTGTCGTCCACGCCGACGAGCGCTGTGAAATGGCGCGCGCTCATATTGCGGACCTCCAATCGCGAGTTGGCGAGAATCCCGATGCCAGCCGCGAAGGATTTCCCGGAGACCTGAAGGACCTGGCCATAAGGGGCGCTGTCCGCGCGCGCGCCGCCCCAACCGGCATAGGTCGGCCGGTCTCCGGCGCCGTTGGTTCCGGCCCAGCCCGCCGCCGTCCGAAAGATCGTTGGGTCGGCGACCGGCCAGGTAACGCCATCGACAGCGGGATTCACGCGCCCCGGCTGTTCGGAGAGATAATAGCCCCCTGGCAACGCCCGCAGTCCATGCGCCCGGAACAGCAGCGTTTCGCGAGGCTGCACATGCAGGCGGACCTTGCCGGTGAAGCTCGATGTCCGCTTGCTCCACAGGTCGGTCAGTTCGATCGGCGCATCGTCCGTGAACTTGAGGTGGGCGGCGTGCAGATCGACATCATAGGCGCCGGAACCTCGATTGAAGATCGCCACCGCTTTCTCGCCGGAGGCGAGCGTCTTCACGAGAATCTGCACATCGCTGGAATCATAGGCCAAAGTCGCCTGATTGCCGGCGGGGTCCTGGTCGAGCGCGATGATGTCGGCATTGCCGAAGATGTCCATCAGCGCGGGGGGCATCTTGCGGAGGTCGGCGCCGATCATCAACGGCGCGTTGAGCATGGCCCAAAGCGCGAAATGCGAGCGGGCTTCGATCAGATGGTCCGCATCGAAATCCCCGGCTCCGATATACAGCATGTCCGGATCGTTCCACGATCCCGGATGCGCGTAGAGCGAGCGGGTGACCACGCTGTCGTAATTGACCAGCAGCCGCCCCCAGGCTGGAGCGATGTCGTCGCTGGTGCGCGAGATCGCGCCATAGTCCTTTCCCCACGCCCGGACGTTCGCCGCCCCCCAGACGCACAGCGAAAGCAGATAGTCGCCGTCGGGATTGTCGTTCTTCAACGCGGCGTTGATGTGCCCGAACAGACCCTGGATCGCGGGGATGTCGGTCCGTGATACCGCCCCGGAATCGAGGATCGGTCCCAGCGCCCGAAACCGGCCGGACCGCACCCGCGCGCTGGCCGGGCCATAGTCGCGCAGGCCGCAGCCATCCACCTTGATGAAATCGAAACCCCAGTCCTCGAAGTAGAGCGCGATATCCTGGTCGATATGGCCGTACAGGCCGACCTCGCGCTCCGCGACATTGCCCTTGGGCAGGTCGTCCTGTGTCGGCGAATAGGCCTGGGAGCAGGTGTTGCGCCCGAGATCCGAGTAAATTCCCGCCTTCAGCCCCATGGCATGGAGTCGATCGGTGAAGGGTTTGAACGTGGGCGTGTCTCCGCCCGCGCGGCTCGACGGAAAGCGATCGGCGCGGATGATCATATGCCCGTCCGAGGCACGGCGTTTCGACGCCCAGCCGTCGTCGATATTGATGTAGCGATATCCTTTGGCCGCCAGGCCGCTGTCGACGATCTTCTGCGCCGAACCGAGGATCTTGGCCTCGTCGATGTCCGTGGCGAAGGCGTTCCAGCTGCTCCACCCCATTGGCGGGGTCGCGGCCGGACCGGCGGTATAGGCCGACCATCGCCCGGTCGGCGCCAGACCATCGATCGGTGCGGCGAGGGCGGGAGCGGCGAGCGCCGCGACCGCGCAGAATATGGACAACGCCTTCATGGGATCCCCGGCTGATGGATGGTCGTGTAGGTTGTGTTCGCGAAGGCTAGCGGGCCGGTCCAATCCAGCCATGCATCGTCATCCAGCGCGTGAAGGCATCGAACCATCCGGTGCTGGTGGTGTCCTTCCGATACATTCCAAAGCCGTGGCCGCCCTGCTCGTAGAAGTGAAATTCGACCGGGCGTTTGGCGGCCATCCAGGAATCGATCAGCCCGAACCCGCCATGGCCGAAAAACGGATCGTCCGTGGCGAGCGCGACGAACATCGGCGGCGCGTCGCCGGGCACCGCCACCGGTGCGAGCGGGCCATAGATGATCCCGATGAAAGCCGGTTTGTCGCGTCCCGCGAGCGTCGCCGCCATCGTCAGCATCGCGCCCGCGGAAAAGCCGATCATGCCGACCTTGCCCGGATCGACATGCCATTTCGCGGCGTTCGCCCGGACGAGCGCGAATGCGGCATCGGCGTCCGCGATTTGCGGCGCAAGACGGGTGGTCTCATTTTGTGGATCGGGCTGCGGCGATCGCGCCACGGCAGAAAACATGTCCCGCATCGCACGCTCGAATCCGGGCATGTCTCGCGGTGTGGGGTTGAGCCGGTATTTCAGGACGAACGCGGCGACCCCGCGGGCGGCGAGCGCCTGCGCGACGTCCCGCCCCTCATTGTCCATCGACAAGGTGCGGAATCCGCCGCCCGGGGCCACGATCACCGCAGCGCCGGTCGCTTTGGCCGGATCGGGCAGGACGGGCGTCAGCGTGGCGATGGTGACGTTGCGTGCGAAGCGGCTGCCATATTGGCTATGCCATGCCTCCGGCGCATCCGTGCCGGGAAGCGGGCCGGTGCCGAGCACGATCGCATCGGGTTGCGGCGGCATTGGAAGGGGGGTCATGGCATCGTTCTGCGCATGCGCCGGCCGAGTGGCGAGCAGCGCTGCGGCGATCATCACCGCGAGATGGCTGGTCCGGCGGTTCCGGGCCAGCCCGATTCCAACTGATGCTCTCATCTCGCGCCGATCCTCAAATTCGCTCGCTCTGCCGGATATTCGAACAATACTCATACAAAAAGGCCGGCGCATGGGAAGAGGAAAATCTTCGAGGATATAGGATGATGGCGAGTGGCGATCGGCTTCGTGATCCATCAATACTCTGCGTAATTTTCGATCTTGGCGATTGATGCCGAAGCGCATTCGATCGACAATCACCGGCATATCGCGGTGCATGCCGTGAGACTGGCGGCGGATGGACAGGCCATCCGCCGCTTTCTTCCCGCCTGCAGGCGCTCGAAGAGGATCAGGCGCCGCGCCGCACCGGCTCGATGACCGACGCCATGTCGGCCTCGGGGGTCGAGGCCGCCGCCGCTTCGAAGCGCGCACGGGCTGCCATGGCCGTGGCCAGTTCGATTCCCTGCGCGCCGAACGCCTCGATCGCATAGCTCAAGTCCTTGGCCATCAGGCCGGGCAGGAAATTGGGCTGATAATCCTGCTTCAGCATCCTCTCGGCGAGCAGCTTGACGAGCGGGCTGCCGGGCGCTCCGGCGGTCAGCACGGATGCCGCCTGGTCCCTGTCGAGCCCGCTCCGCTCGATCATGACGAGCGCCTCCGCGACCGTCGCGATCTGCACGCCGCACATGAAGTTGTTGATGAGCTTGAGCAGAACGCCGCTCCCCGATGGGCCGAGCCGGATCACCTCGGTGCCCATCGCGTTCAGCACGGGTCCCGCTTGCGCGATCGTTGCCTCGTCCCCGCCGGCGAAGAAGCGAAGCGTGCCCGAGGCCGCCTGCGGCTTGGTGCCGGTCACGGGCGCATCGACGAAGCCAATCCCGCGCGCGGCGGCGGCGGCGGCCAGCTCCGCGGTCCAGTCGACCGTCAGGGTGCTGCATTCGACGGCGATCGCCGCGTCGCGCATCGCCCCGAGCGCCCCGTCCTCACCGAGCCAGACGGCGCGCGAGGCGTCGTCATTGGCCAGCATGGCCACGACGAAATCGGCGCCCGATGCCGCATCCGCGGGTGAGGTCGCGATCCGCGCGCCGGCGTCGCCGAGCGCGGTCGCCTTGGCCGGATCGCGATTCCAGACCGCGACGTCGAGCCCCTTGGCGATCAACTGGCCGGCCATGCCGCCGCCCATGATGCCCAGGCCGAGCACGGCCACCTTGATGGGAGTATCGTTCATTCCGTCACCTCGAATTTGGCCAATGCCGCTTCGTCTATTTCGAGCCCCAGACCGGGAACGTCGTCATCCAGGTCGATATAGCCGTCCCTCGCGGTCGGCTCGCCTTTGAAGATGTACCAGAACAGCTCGTTTCCAACCTCGACGTCGACCGGCGGAAAATATTCCGCGATGGGGGAGTTCAGGCTGGCCATGACGACATGGTAATTGTGCATCTGGCCGGCATGGGGCACGACCGGGATGGAATGCGCCTCGGCGAGCGCCTGGATCTTGCGCGCGGCGGTCAGGCCGCCGACGCGGTTCGTGTCGAACTGGATATAGTCCAGCGCCTTCGCTTCGATGAGCTGGCGGAAGCCGTAGAGGGTATGCTCGTGCTCGCCCGCCGCGATCGGCGTGGAGCCGAAACGGCGCAATTCGCCATAGCCATGAATGTCGTCGGGGATGATCGCCTCCTCCAGCCAGCGGAGGTTGAACGGTTCGAGCAGGCGCATCATGCGCTTCGCGTAATCCAGGCTCCAGCCCATATAGGCGTCCGCCATCACGTCGATCTCGTCGCCCACCGTCTCGCGCACCGTGCGGACGAGCTCGATGTTGCACGCCATGCCTTCCGCGCCGTCGATCGGGCCCCATCCGAAGCGGAGCTTCATCGCAGTATAGCCTTGCGCCTTGTAGCGGGCCGCCTCGTTCGCCAGTTCGTCGAGCGGCGTCGAGTAGAGCCGGCTGGCATAGACCGGGATGCGCGCCTTGGTGCGCCCGCCCATCAGGCGATAACAGGGCTGGCGCGCCGCCTTGCCCATGAGATCCCACAGGGCGATATCGATCGCGCTGATCGCCACCATCGCGACGCCCTTGCGGCCGAACGCCATCGTCTTGCGATACATATGCTGCCAGAGGAATTCGACGTCCCAGGGATTTTCGCCGATCAGCAGCGGGGCGAGATACAGGTCGATCATCTGCTTCGTCACCAGCGGCGACAGCGCGGCATTGCCGATGCCGACCAGGCCGGCATCGGTCATCACCTCGACGATCAGCCATCCATGGAAGGTGAACGTCCCCATCGTCTCGGGCGACAGCCGGGGCGACACGAGGTCCATGGGGTTGGTGCAGAAATGGGGTGGCAAGGGCACGGTATCGCCCTTCCACTCGACGACGCGCGTGCGGATTTCAGTGATCTTCAAGGTCACGCCTTTCTTCGCAGATCCAGCTGATGGAGATGGGGAATGGTGAGGCAGAGCAGGAGGAAGGCGATCAGGTGAAGCGATGCCGCCACGATCAGCACCGGCGTATAGCCGGAGCCGCGATCCAGCGCCCACCCGGCCGCTTCACCCATGGCGATGCCCCCGAACGCGCCGCCGAGGCCGACCAGCCCGGCCAGCCTGCCGACCGCGCCGGCGGGAACCAGATCCGTCGGCACCGTCATCACCAGGGTCGACCAGCTTTGCTGGCCGAAGAATGCGAGGCTGAACAGCGCGATCACCAGACCGACCGATCCGGCCGACGGGACGAACATCACCCATGGCATCAGCGCCGCGCTGCAGCCCAGCGCGATCTTGCGCGCGGCATTGACCGACATTCCGCGACCCAGGAGATGGCTGGAGAGCCAGCCGCCCCACAGACTGCCAACGCCCGATGCGGCATAGGGGATCCAGCCGATGGTGGCGGCCTGTGCGAGATCGAAGCCGCGCGCTTCGAACAGATATTTAGGCAACCAGAAAAGATAGAAATACCAGGCGCCGTCGCTCAGGAACTTGGCGAAGGCGATGCCGATCACCTCGCGGTGACGCAGCAATTCCACGAGGGATGGCGAAGGCGTGGCCGGGGTGAAGGAGAGGGGCGCACCGGCGGGCCGCGGGCTTCGATAGCTGCACCACCACCAGAGCGACCAGGCCAGGCCAAGGGCGCCCGTCGCGAAGAACATCCAGCGCCAGCTCGCCAGTCCGAACCAGTGGCCATGGAGGAGCAACGTCGCGATTACCGGCGGCGCGGCCACGGCGCCTACGGCGGTGCCGGCGTTGATGATGCCCATGGCCGTGGCACGGTGGCGTGGCGCGAACCACTCGGCGACGGCACGCGTCGCCGCCGGAAACCCGCCGCCTTCGCCCGCGCCGAGCGCCAGCCGGCTGAACGCCAGCGCGGCGACGCCGCCGGCCAGCCCGTGGCTCGCGCAGGCGAGCGACCAGAAGAGCATGATCGCGAGGAAGCCCCACCGCGTGCCGATGCGATCGAGCAGCCAGCCGCCCCCCAGATACATCAGGCCATAGGTCGCCAGAAATGCGGAATCGAGCAACGCCTTGGTGCGGTTGTCGATCGGCAGGTCGTGCTGGATGCTCTTGATGGCCCAGGGCAGCGTCTGCCGGTCCAGATAACTGATGGCGATGGCCGCCGCGATCGTCAGCGCGACGCTCCACCGCACGCCCGTTCCCGCGCGATCAGGGGCGCTACTCTCGGCCATGCCACCTGCTCCCGCTGATTTAGATTTCTCAGGGTAGATTTGAGCTATGGACCCGGTTGGTGGAGATGGTCAATGGTCCATGCGCGCGCCCTCTCCGCATTGACACCCGGCGCGATCGCGCCAACCAACGACGCATGGGGATCCGTTCCAAGAAAACCACGCCGGCGGGGGCGGGCGTCGACAGGGGCCCGCCGAAGGGGATCCATGGCGCGATCGTCCATGATCTCGGCGTCGCGATCGTGGGAGGCACGTTGCTGCCCGGCGATGTGCTTCCGGGCGAGGACAGATTCAGCGCCGAGCATCGCATTTCGCGCAGTGCCTATCGCGAGGCCGTGAAGATGCTGGCGGCGAAGGGCCTGGTGTTCAGCCGCACCAAGAGTGGCACGCGCGTCAGCGAGCGTGCGCAGTGGAACATGCTCGACCTAGACGTCCTCGCCTGGACGTTCGAGGCTGGCCCGCGTCAGGATTTCGTACGTGGGATCTTCGAGTTGCGCAGGATTGTCGAGCCTGAAGCGGCAGCGCTGGCCGCCGAACGCCGCGATGCGCGCGAGCTTGCGGCGATGGGGCATGCGCTGGAGGAGATGCAGCAATGGGGGCTGCTGGATCCGCGCGGCCGCGCTGCCGACGAGCGCTTCCATGCCACGATATTGCAGGCCACGCGCAATGAGCCGCTGGTCGCCTTATCGAGCTCGATCGCGGCGGCCGTGAAATGGACCAGCAAGTTCGCCCGCGAGGACCGCGGCCAGTCGCGCGATCCCATGCCCGACCATTTCGACGTCTACGCCGCGCTCGTGGCCGGCGATGCGGAAACGGCGCGGGCGTGCATGGCAAGGCTCGTCCGCAACGCCTCCGGTGACGCCGGCATTCCCGTGTGACGGGCGCGTCATGCGCCGACAAAGCGATTGAAGGCGCCATATTTCTCTGAGATATTGAACCCCGGCAAGATCGAACGCTGCGGCGATCGGAGCGTCGCCGACGGGAGAGTGGCATGACGGGCTGGGATCGCCGCGACATATTGGGACTGGCGGGCTCCTCGGCGATCCTGGGGGGCATGTCCTCCCTGGCGCATGCGGCGAAATCCGCATCGGCTGTCACGATCACCCATTCGCCGGAGGACAAGGTCGCGGCTTCGGGTTCCGCCCAATGGGCGATCGGTCAACTCGCCGATGCACTGCGCGGACGGGGTGTCTCCATCGTCCCGCCCGGTGCCCCCCATGCCGTGGGCGTTGTGCGGATCGTCGTGGCTGGCTTCGATCAGCCAGTTGCGCGGGCCGCGTTCCGCGCCAACCGGATAGAGCCCGTCGTGGCAGCGGAAGCGGCGGCGTTGCTGCCGATGAAGGACGAGGCCGGCATGGCCACGCTGGCGGCGGGGCACGATGTCCGTGGGCTGGTCTATGCCGTGCTGGACCTCGCGGATCGTGTGCGAAACGCGATTGAACCGATCGCCGCCCTGCGTGTGAACGCGCCGCAGATCGAGCGGCCGGCCAATCCGGTCCGCAGCATCACGCGCCTGTTCGTCAGCAATGTCGAGGATCTCTCCTGGTATCACGACCGGGACATGTGGCGGGCCTATCTGACGATGCTCGCGACGCAGCGGTTCAACCGCTTCAACCTCGCATTCGGCATCGGCTACGATTTCATACACCATGTCACCGACGCTTATTTTCTCTTCGCCTATCCGTTTCTGGTGTCCGTCCCCGGCTATGGCGTGCGGGTGCCGCAGCTTTCCGACGCGGAGCGGGCCCGCAATCTGGAGACGCTTCGCTTCATCAGCGAGGAAGCGGCGGCGCGCGGTCTGGAATTCCAGCTCGGGCTGTGGATGCACGGCTATGTCTGGATCGACAGCCCCGACGCCAATTACACGATCGAGGGCCTGACCGCGCAGACCCACGGCCCCTATTGCCGGGATGCGCTGAAACTGCTGCTGACCTCCTGCCCGGCGATCAGCGGTGTGACCATGCGCATCCATGGCGAGAGCGGAGTGCCGGAAGGCGATTTCAGCTTCTGGAAGACGGTGTTCGACGGCTTCGATTGCGGACGTCCGATCCGCATCGACATGCATCCGAAAGGGATGAGCCAGGATATGCTGGATATCGCCCTTGCCACCGGCCAGCAGGTCACCGTCTCTCCCAAATATTGGGCGGAGCATCTCGGCATGCCCTATCATCAGGCCGATATCCGGGAGATCGAGCGGCCGAAGACGGGTGGTTCCGACGATGCCCTGATGAAGCTGAGCGCCGGGAGCCGCAGCTTCCTGCGCTACGGATATGGCGACCTGCTGCGTGACGACCGGACATGGCGCGTCGTCCACCGGGTCTGGCCGGGCACCCAGCGCGTGCTGATCTGGGGCGATCCCGAAACTGCCGCCGCGCATGCCCGTGCCTTTACCTTCTGCGGCAGCGACGGCGCGGAGATTTGCGAACCGCTCTCGTTCAAGGGGCGACGCGGATCGGGACAACCCGGCGGCCGGTGCGGCTATGCCGATCCGACGCTCGCCCCTCGCTGGGATTGGGAGAAATATCTTTACTCCTACCGGATCTGGGGGCGCCTGCTCTACAATCCGGCGACGCCGCCCGAAGTCTGGCAGCGGGACCTGACCGCCCGGTTCGGCGCGGCAGGGCCCCATGTGCAGACCGCGCTCGGCAATGCGAGCCGCATCCTGCCGATCATCACCACCGCGCACGCGCCGTCGGCCGCCAATAACGGCTATTGGCCGGAACTGTATTTCAACCAGTCGATGGTCGATGGCGATCATTACGGCCCCTATCAGGACACGCCGCAGCCGCGGGTGTTCGGCCACGTCAGTCCGCTCGACCCGGAGTTGTTCCTGTCGATCGACGAGGCGGCGGAGGAGATGCTGACGGGGCGGGCCAGCGGCCGCTATTCGCCGCTCGAGGTCGCGCAGTGGATCGAGGACCATGCCGCCGCCGGCATGGCCGCGCTCGCCCGCGCCGATGCCGCCGTCCGGAGGAAGAACGACCCGGACTATCGCCGCACGGCGATCGATATCGCCATGCAATGCGGCATCGGGCAATTTTTCGGGGCGAAGTTCCGCGCGGGTCTGTCGCTCGCGCTGTTCCAGAAGACGGGCGACCGGCGCGCGCTCGATCAGGCCGTGGCATTCTATCGCAAGGCCCGCAATGCCTGGGCGGATGTCGCCGGACATGCGAACGGCGTCTATGTGGCCGACCTGACCGTCGGTGAAGAACCGCAGCAGCGTGGCCACTGGGCGGACCGGTTGCCCGCCGTGGATCGCGACATCGCCGCGGTGGAGCGCTTGTCGTCCACCGCCGGATCCGGTGCGGACGACGTGCGGACGGCCGAAGCGCTCGGCCGCATAGCGGGGAGGCCCGCTCGCAAGCCGGCCCTCGTGCACGACCAATCCGATCCCGTCTTCCAGGCCGGGCAGCCGCTGGCGCTCGTGCTCGCCGCATCGGAGCCGATGCGCGAGATCAAGCTCCGCTATCGCCATGTCGACCAGGCGGAACGGTTCGAGACGGCGGAGGCCGTTCAGGATGGCGCCATCCACAGCGCGACCATTCCCGCCAGCTACACCGCAGCCGACTATTCGATCGAATATTACTGGATCGCCACGCCTTCGTCGGGCGTCGCCGGCATTGTCCCGGGGTTCGATCCTTCGCACGGCAACCAGCCCTACCGGGTGGTCAGGCGCAGCCCGGCCCATCGCGTATGACGCTGGGCCGGTTGCCGATACGTTTCGGCTAGCGGTCCGCGGGCTCCAGCACCATCGTCGCTCCTCCCGACGGCGCCAGCGTCAGCTCGACCTGGCCGCCGGATGCGACGCCGGCCGTCGATGTCCGCAGATGGTTCATGTCCGCGCCGTCCTGCCAGATGCGGGCCTGCCACCGCCTGCCGGGGCTGAGGAAGGAGAGCGGCACGGACAATTTCCGGCCCTCCTCGTTGGTCATCGCGCCGACATACCAGCGGTCTCCCTTGCGCCGGGCGATCACGATGAAGCGGCCGATCTCGCCCTCCAGCACGCGGGTCTCGTCCCAGCTCGTCGGGACGTCCTTGAGGAAATCAGCGCCGTCCGAGAGCGTGCCGTCGGCGCCGATATAGGAATCCGGGCTGTCCGACAGCATCACCAGCGGCGAATCATACACGACGTACATGGCGATCGCCTGTCCGCGCGTCGTCTGGACATAGGGACGGATCAGGCGGTGCTGCGTGGCGAAGGCGGCGGGAGGCAGCGCGTGGAAGCCGCCCGGCGTATAGTCCATCGGCCCGAGCAGCATGCGGGTGAAGGGCAGGGTGACATTGTGGGTCGCCGTGATGCGCATGCCGAACTTGTTATATTCGGCGCCGAGCACGCCCTCCTGGGTGACGAAATTGGGATAGGTGCGCAGCAGTCCGTCGGGCGGATAGGCGCCGTGGAGATCGACCATGAGATGATGCTGGGCCGCCTTGGCGAGCAGTCGGTGATAGAATTCGACCATCTCCTGGTCGTTGCGATCCATGAAATCGACCTTGATGCCTTTGATCCCCCAGGCCTCGTAAAGCGGCAGGGCGGCATCGAGCTGGCGTTCGAGCTGTTTCCATTGCAGCCACACCCAGACGCCGACGTGGCGATCGGCGCCATATTTGACGATGCCCGGAATATCCATCGCGGGCACCGGCACGGTCACGTCCGCCGGCGCCGGGCCTTCCGCGCTGCCCTTGTACCAGCCCTCGTCGATCAGGATGTAGTCGAGGTTCATCGATCGGGCGAAATCGATATAGGCCTTGTAGGTCGGGGTGTTGATGCCAGCCCCGGCCATGTCGACGGCCCAGCCGTTCCACCAGTCCCACGCCGATTTACCCGGCTTGATCCAGCTCGTGTCCGGGATCGCCGAGGGGGCCGCGAGCAACTGGACGAGGCTCGACTGGATCAGGTCGCCGGGACGGTCGCCGACCATGACCACGCGCCATGGCGTGAGCAGCGGGCCGTCCGCGAGCGAAGCGTGCGCGGCGATCTTGAAGGTCGGCGAGTCCGGGATGTTGTCGCGGCGCGGGGTCAGCGCGACGTTGACGCCCAGCCCACCATCGCCGCGCCCCGCATAATAAGCGCCGGGATAATCGCGCTTGTCGGCCTCGACGATGGCGAAGCTGCCCTCTCCCCTGCCGGTCTGGCAGAGAAGCGGCGCATCGTAGAGGTGGAAGGATCGGATCGCCGACGCCTTGACCGGATCGAATTCGGTCTCATGCGAATTCTCGAAGCGGCCGCTGTTGGCGCCCCAGCACGAATAATCGGCCGGGAAATAGAAGCCGGTGGATTCCCAGTAGACGTCGAGCGCCTGGAAGCGGGGCTGCGCCGGAACGGCGAAGCGGAACGCGACGCCGTCATCATAGGCGCGCAGGATGAAATCGTAGGCCACGCCGTCCTTGGGGCGGGTGATGTGAAGCGTGAGCTGGTCGTAGCGATCCGCGATGCGGCTGGCCTTGCCGGCGACCGGCACGTACACGTCGTCGACCGAGCGCGTCTCCGCCGACACCACCTTGAACTCGCCGTTGCCGCCGAGACTGCCCTGGCTGGTCATCATGCCGACGGGCGACGGGGCCAGGATCTGCGCGCCGTCGCGAGAGACCGTATAGGACAGGCCGGCGGCGCCCGTCGTCACGTCCAGCCGGGTGCGATGATCCGGCGACATGACCGCATATGGCCCCTGCGCGGCGGCGAGGCCAGGCATCGAGACGGCGGCGAGCGCCGCGACAGGCATCAGTCTGATCTTCATCCGATTTTCCCTTTGTCTGTCATCCCTGCGCCAGCAGGATGGTGGCGGGCTGGCCGTCGTAGACGACCTCGTGGAGCACCGGCGCGTCGAGCGGCGGCGTGCCAGCAATGGCCATGCGGACGCGGATGCGTCGCCGGATGGCCATGCCCTCGAACGCTCCCTCGCGGCGACCGATGACGAGCTCTCCCCGCGCATCGTGCCATATCAGCGGAATGGTCGATTGCGCGCCTTGCTCGTACCGATAGCTCAGCCCGTCATCCTCGTGGAGCGCGGTCGCGCCGTCACGGCCGGGGAAGACGATCAGGTCGAGATCCTGTCCGAGCGCGTGGGCGGTCGACTGGACGACCGGGCCGAGCGGCAGGATGCTGCCCGCGCGGACGTGGAGCGGGATGCGCTCGATCGGGCAGGGCACCGGATGTGTCCGGCCACCGTCGCGATGCTCGCCGGTCCAGAAATCGGTCCAGCCGCCCGGCGAGACCGGGAGATAGACGGGCCACGCGCGCACGCCCTCGGCCAGCACCGGAGCGACATGCAGGGCGGGGCCGAACATATAGCTGTGGGCCTGTTCGAGCGCGCCGGCATCGTCGCGGAAATCGAACACCAGTGGGCGCATGGGCGGCATGCCCGCGCGCGTCGCCTCCGCCGCGAGGGCGTAGATATAGGGCAGCAGGCGATAGCGCAGCTCCAGATAGCTGCGTGACACGCTCTCTACCTGTGCGCCATAGCGCCAGAACTCGGTGTCGGTCATGTAGCCGTGGACGCGCTGCAGCGGCAGGAAGGTCGCGTACTGGAACCAGCGCAGGAACCGCTCGTGATAGGCGGGATCGGTATATTGCCCGTCGCCGGGACGGAAGAAGCCACCGGCATCCACTGTCCACCAGGGATAGCCCGCCGCCGCCATGTTGAGGCCGGCGGGGATCTGGCGCGTCAGCGTCTCCCAATCGTTGCCGATATCGCCCGACCACGTCGCCGCGCCATAACGCTGCTGCCCCGGAAACGCCGAGCGGGTCAGGATCATCACGCGCCTGTCGGGATAGGCGCGGCGCTGGCCTTCATAGACGGTTCGCGAAACCTGCAGCGGATAGGCCAGCCGCACCGTCTCGCCCCGCCCCGCGGCGGTGCGGCGGCCGACGAGATCGTCATTCTCCGGCTCGGTCGCATCCTGCCACCAGGCGTCTATGCCGAGCGCGGCGAGACGGCTGTTCTGGTTGTAGGCGTAGAAGGCGGCCGCCTCGGGATTGAAGAAATCGATCCAGTCGGTGTCGGGGATGTAATAGCCCTTGGCCGCGAATTGCTGGCCGAGCTCGGACTCGCGCGCGACCTTGGACCAGACCGAGAGCATGAGGCGGATGTCGATCGCATGCAGGTCACGGCACAAAGCGGCGGGATCGGGATAGCGGGTCTCGTCGAACCGCATCGCGTTCCAGCCGTACTTGCCCCAATATTGCCAGTCCTGCACGATCATATCGACGGGCAGCCGGCGCGCCCGGAACTCGCGCGCGGTGGCGAGGATCTCGTCCGAAGAATGGAAGCGTTCCCGGCAATGGATATAGCCGAGGGCCCAGAGCGGCATCATCGGCGTCGCGCCGATCAGCTCGCGATAGCCTGCCATGATCTCCGCGCCGGACGGGCCGGCGATGACGACATAGTCGATCGCCTGGGCCACCGGAGAGCGCCACACGGTGCGATCCTCCACCGGCGCGAAGGCGAGGCTGGGTGACTCGTCGTCATGGGCCAGCACCCTGACGTTGTGCTCGCCGGCCTTGAGATCGGCGATGAAGCTGGCCGTCGGCGGGAGCCAGAGATTGGCATGGCTGGTGCAAACTCTCCCGTCGATCTCGACATGATGGCGCGAGGCCATTGTCCTGCCGATGTCGAGCAGGAAGGCGTGGGGTCCGTCGCGCTCCGTGGCGAAGCGGCCTTCGAAGATCGCGTCCCTGCGGGTGACGCGCGCATTGCCATGGGCGGTGGTGACGTCCGCCAGCTCCGTCGCGCCGTCTCCCGCTTGCCTGACGAGCGGGATCGCCCGATCGGGCGGGTTGAGCTCGCTCATTCCCTTATTGTGCCAGAGCAGCCCATAGCCCCGGCTCGACAGCAGGAAGGGCAGGCTGATCTGGGTGTTCACCTGGGTGAGGCGCCGGGGCAGGCCGCGCAGGTTGAGATAGCCGTCCTGGAAGCAGCCGGTCCCGTAGAGATGCTCGTCGGGCGGGCAATCGAAACCCTGCTCGATCGCGAAGAGGGGTTCGCCGTCGAGCGGCGCGGGAGAGAGCGACCGGCTTCCGGCGCGTTCCGTCAGCAGCACGCGGCCGTCGCGATCGAGGAATCGGACGGTGCCGCGGTCATGCTCGACCTCGCAGCGGATGAACGGGAGAGCCAGCCGGGTGACGCCGCCAGCCTCTCGCCTGAGGGCTCGAGGCGCAGCGCGAGGCGGCAGGAGGATGTCGCTCTGCGGTAGCGCCGATCCGCCGCCCGCCGGGGCGAAGCGGACCCGGAAGGCGCGGTCGCTCAGCGCCGCGATTTGCAGCACGCCATCGGCGAGCGGCATGAGGAGGTCGGCGGTCGGTGCGGACGGTGTCAGGGCGACGAGCGACGTGCCGCGCGCCGCCAGTGCCGCACCCGCCACTCCGGCGGACAGCGCGCTGCGACGGCTGACGGGCAGGACCATGATCGTCACCTCTCCTGAAGGATGGAGTGTCGCCTCCGCCGTCGGCGCGGACCGCGTGCCGGGTCCGCGCCGCGGAAAGGTCTATTGCGGCAGCGGAGCCGATTGCCGCGCCGAGAAGCGCGCGGTCTGAACGGGCGCGCCGGTCTCCGGCTGACCGGAACCGACGCTGACCTGATAATCGCCCGCCATCACCTCCCGCACGCCATCGGCCGTGACCGCGCTCAGGTCACGGGGCGAAAGATCGAAGCGGATCGTCCGCCGCTCCCCCGGCTGGAGCGTCACCCGCTGGAAGCCCCGCAACGCGATCCTCGGCGCGCCGGGAACGGCGGGAAAGGTCAGGTAGAGCTGCGCCACCTCGTCGCCGGCCCGCTGGCCGGTGTTGCTGAGTTCCGTCGACACCTGCAACCCGTTCTCCGCGCCGCCGGCCGCCGGCTGCACAGTGAGCGGCGCGTAGGCGAAGCTGGTGAAGCTGAGGCCGTAACCGAACGGATAGACCGGCACGCCGGCATAATAGCGGTAGGTCCGCCCCTTCATCGCGTAATTGTCGAAGGCCGGCAGGTCGTCGAGCGAGCGGTAGAAGGTGAGCGGCAGGCGGCCGGCCGGGTTGGTCTTGCCAGACAGCACGTTGGCGACGGCGAGGCCACCTGACTGGCCGGGATACCATGCCTCGACGATCGCGGCGGCATTGTCCTTTTCCCAGGCGAGATTGATCGGGCTGCCATTCATCGTCACGACGACGAGAGGCTTGCCGAGCGCCTTGGCCTTGCGCAGCAGGTCGCGCTGCTCGGCCGGGATTTCGAGCGACGTCTTGTCGCCGCCGGAAAAGCCCTCGACCTTCACCGGCATTTCCTCGCCCTCGAGATCGGAGGTGAGGCCGACGACCGCGACGACCACGTCGGCATTCGCCACGCCCGCCGCGAGATCGGCGTCCGGGTTCGTCGAGATGCGCTTCCAGAAGATTGCGGGGCTCGCCGACACGCCCGACTCGGTCTGGAAACGGAGAGGATAGCGGCGGCCTTTTTCCAGCCGCACCTCGGTGAGCTTCAACGGCTCCGCCCAGCGCGAATAGGCGTCGGCCTCCACCGCCGGCTGGCCATCGACGGTCAGCGCACCTTTCACTCCGGTCACGGCGACGCGATAGGTGCCGGTTTCCGGCGCGACGAGGAAGCCGGTCCACACCACCTTGTTGCGATCGGCGACCGACTTGAGCTGCGCGGCGTCCGAATAGATGTTGCGCTCGGTGCGGACGATGACCGGCTTTGCGTCGAATACGGCCTCGCCGCTGGCGGGCTGGCGGGCGCTGGCATTGTAATATTCGGCCTTGAGTCCCGGCTTGCCGTCCGGGGTCAGAAGCGCGGTGTCCGGCACCAGATCGCCGTCGGTGATCGAGGCGCCAAACGGCACCAGCGTGATCGTCGCCCCCGGCATCGCCGAGCGCAGGCCGTCATAAACCGAAACCGGCGGGGCGCTGAGCGCCGACGAGTAATTGCCGCGCAGCACCCGCGTCGCGTCGCCGAGCGGCCCGATCACCGCGATCCGGGCCGCCGGCTTCAGTGGCAGCAGGCCCTCGTTCTTCAGCAGTACGAGGCTCTTTTCGGAGGCCTCCAGAGCCAGTGCCCGATGCTCGGCCGTCCCGATCGCGCTGACGGGAACATCCTGCGCGGCCCGGCCGGGCAGGCCCGGCAGATCGCCGTTGCGATAGCGCGCCGAGAACAGCCGGATCAGTGCGCGGTCGATGTCGCCCATGCCGATCAGGCCGCGATCGAGCGCCTCCTTGTAGCGGTCGCTCAGATGCGGGGTATCGGAAAGCGTTCCGCCATTGCATTCGTTGTCGACGCCGGCCTTGAGGGCGACGGCCACGCCGGCCGCCGGGTCGCTCGCATATTTGTGATGCGCGGAGATATCGACCACGGCATCACAGTCCGACACGACATAGCCCTGGAATCCCCAGGGCCCGCGCAGGTGCTGCCTGAGCAGCAGGTCGCTGCCGCAGGCCGGCTGGCCGTCGATCCGGTTGTAGGCGCACATGATCGAGCCGGCCTTGCCGTCGACGATCGCGGCGCGGAAGGCGGGCAGGAAGGTGTCTTCCAGATCATGGGTCGAGACGAAGATATTGGCTTCGTGGCGGGTCGATTCCGGCCCGCTATGGACCGCGAAATGCTTTGGGGTCGCGATCACGTCGGGCAGGTCGGGATTCGCCCCCTGCATCCCGCGGATGAAGGCGACGCCCATCGAGGCGGTCAGGAACGGATCTTCGCCGTAGGTTTCCTGTCCGCGCCCCCAGCGCGGATCGCGAAAGATGTTGATGTTGGGCGACCACGTATCGAGCCCCGTGCCGATATGGCCAAGATGCCCGGTCTCGCGGCCGAGCGTGTGCAGCGCGCGAACCTCGGTGCTGATGCCGGAAGCGACCCGATGAACCAGCGGCGTGTCGAAGGTGGCGGCGAGCCCGATCGGCTCGGGGTAATTGGTGGTCGGGATCGTGCCGATCGCGCCATGCAGCGATTCGGTCCACCAATTGTAGGCGGGGATGCCGAGGCGCGGGATCGCCGGGGCGACGTTGACCAATTGCCCGACCTTCTCGTCGAGCGTCATGCGGCTCACGAGCGTCGTGGCCATGGCCTGCGCCCGCGCCACGGCCGGATCGGGCGCGGCCGGGATGGTCTGGGCCGGGGCCGGGCTGGCCATGGCCGTGGTGGCGACGAGACCGATCAGGGCTGCCGCCATGCGCGCCGATATCGTGAAAGACATTTCCCCTCCCTGTGCCGGCGCCCTCGGGAGCGCCGGATATCATTTGCATCACCTCATGGTAGCGCTATCTGTTGTCTGAGAAAAGACGGTCGTCCATCCCATCGATGGGACGGGCCGTCGGCACAGGGAGGGTATCTGATGCATCGCTGGATGGCGCTGATCTTGCCCATGGCGGCTCTGGGGGTGGCCAGTTCGGCATCGGCCGGAATGCCAACACCACAATTGCGGACCGTTACGGGCCTCGATCGCAACGGCCATCTCGAATCGGTCGGCGCGGTGCCCTCGGGCGGATTCCATTACACGGCCCTGCGCGACGGAGTTCAGCTTCGCATCGACGGCATCACCAAGAATATCATCTTCTACGGCCCGGATACCGTGCGGGTGAACGCCAATCTCGGCGAGAATTACTGGACGGCACCGAGCATCGTCGTGGTGGGGAAGCCCCGGCCCATCCCCTTCGCGATCACGGAGACGGCGACGACGCTGGCCATCGTCGGCCGCATGCTGCGGATCGAGGTGGACAAGGCGACGGGCGCGCTGCGCTTCCTCGATCCGCAAGGGCGCCTTTTCACCGAGGAAAAATCGGATGCGCCGCAGGAACTGAAGAAGGTGACCATCTCGGGTGCGCCGACCTACGAGGCGACCAACAGCTTCACGCTGCGCCCTGACGAGGCGATCTACGGCTTCGGCTTCACCGGCGACGACACCAGCAACCGCCGGGGCAAGGACCTGCTTCTCGTCCAGACCAACGTCGGGATCATCATCCCGGTGATGATGTCGACCCGGCGCTACGGGGTGATGTGGGACACCTATTCCCAGATGCGCTTCAAGGACGATGCGGACGGGGCCTCGCTCTGGGCGGAAAGCGCGCCCGGCGGCGTCGATTATTACTTCATGGCCGGCCGGTCGCCCGACGACGTGGTCGCGGCCTACCGGGCGCTCACCGGGCAGGCGCCGATGTATCCGAAGCAGGCGTTCGGCCTGTTCATGAGCAAGGAGCGCTACAAGACGCAGGCGCAGCTGCTCGATATCGCGCGGACGTTCCGGGCCGAGAGGTTCCCGCTCGATTACATCGTGCAGGACTGGCAATATTGGGGTTCCGACAAGGACGGCAGCTGGAGCGGGATGACGTGGGACCCGGTCCGCTATCCCGATCCGGCCGGCATGGCCCGCCAGCTCCACGACATGGACCTCAAGCTGATGGTGTCGATCTGGCCGTCGATCGGCAATGACACCGCGCTCGCGCACGAGCTGGACGCCTCTCATCTCCGCTTCGAGCCGCTGCACTGGATATCGAAGCATGCGCGCGTCTACGATGCCTACAGCCCGCTCGGCCGGCAGATTTACTTCAAGTATATCAAGTCGGGCCTGCTCGATAAGGGCGTCGACGCGCTCTGGATGGACGGCACCGAGGTCGAGGTGAGCAGCGCCATGTGGAACGCGGCGGACAATATCCGCGATACCAAGGCGCTCGGCTCCAACGCGCTTGGCGATTTCACCCGCTACCTCAATCCCTATTCGCTGATGACGACCCAGGGCACCTATGACGGGGAGCGCGCGACCGGGAACAAGCGCGTCTTCACCCTGACGCGATCGGCCTGGGCCGGCGCGCAGCGGACGGCCGCCGCGTCATGGAGCGGCGACATCTTCGCGAGCTGGAAGACGTTCCGGCAGCAGGTGGCCGGTGGCGTGGACGTCACCGTCACGGGAAATCCCTATTGGACGCAGGATACGGGCGGGTTTTTCGTGTCCGAATTCCCCGGCGGCGAGCAGAATCCGGCGTGGCGCGAGCTGTTCGCGCGCTGGCTGCAGTTCGCGGCGTTCAATCCGATCATGCGCATCCACGGCACCGACGTCGAGCGCGAGCCCTGGCGCTTCAAGACGCTGGACCCGCAAATCTTCGCCTCCCTGCTCGACAGCACGCGCCTGCGCTACCGGTTGCTGCCCTACATCTATGGCCTCAGCTGGAAGGTCACGTCGGCGGGCTACACGCTTATGCGCCCGCTGATGATGGACTTTCCCGACGATCGCGCGACCGATACGATCGACGACAGCTTCATGTTCGGACCGTCGCTGCTCGTCCATCCCGTGACGCATGCCATGTATCACATCCTGCCCCCGCCGCCCGCGACGGTGCCCGCCGAATATCTGCGGACGCCTGATGGCCAGCCGGGGCTTGCCGGCCAGTATTTCGAGGGCGAACGGTTCGAGACGCCGAAAGGCCATTTCGTCGACACCAGGGTCGATCACAACTGGCCCGATCCCCCCCTTGCCGACATTCCCGGTGGTCTCGCCAGCCTCAATCACTTTTCCGTCCGCTGGCAAGGAACGCTGATCCCGCCTGAGGACGGCACGTACGAGCTCGGGCTGGAGGGCGACGACGGCTTCCGCCTGATCGTGGACGGCAAGGAGGTGGTGTCGAGCTGGCAGAACGGGACGGCGCGTTACAAGGGGGCCGAATTGTCCTTCCGCAAGGGGCAGCCGGTTGCCATCGCGATCGAATATTTCCAGGGCGACGGCAATCGCTCCCTGCGATTCGGCTGGCGGCGGCCGAGCGAATTGCAGGATGCGCGCAACGACACCCATGCGCTCGACACCACGGTCGCCACCTATCTCCCCAAGGGAGGCGACTGGTTCGATTTCTGGAATGGCCAGCGTCTTCCCGGCGGACAGGTGGTCAAGCGGGATGCGCCGCTCGACATCGTGCCGCTTTACGTCCGGGCTGGCTCGATCGTGCCGATGGGACCGGAGGTGCAATATGCGACCGCCGATCCCGGTGCGCCCTATGAGGTGCGGATCTACCCCGGCGCCGATGCCCGTTTCACGATCTACGAGGACGATGACGAGACGTATGATTACGAGAAAGGCCAGCGCGCGACCTACGATCTCGTCTGGACGGACAAGGACCGGACGCTGACGGTAGGCGCGCGGCAGGGCGCGTTCCCCGGAATGGTGAAGAAGCGGGAACTCGACCTCGTGCTGGTGCGACCGGGCGGAGGAGGGGGGCTGGCTTCCGCCGCGGCGGCCAGGCGCATCACCTACACGGGCCGCCGGATGGCCGTCCGCTTCTGATGGCGGATATCGGGAGACACCCGCCATCGGATGAGTCGATTTAGCGCTATCATTCGCTGATCACCGACGGGGTCGATCCCGCGATATTCATTTTGTCCGAGTATTGACTGTACGGGATGCGATCTCTTAGGCTCGTCGCGAGCTTCGATCGGCCCTTCCGCACATGGCGATTGTAGCGCTACCAAAAGGGTTGCCGCCACGGGTGAGACGATCCGAAGCCGGGAGATCAGGGATGACGGGATCATCTGTGCATATCGATCGCCGCCAGGCGCTGCTCGGGTCGGCCTTGATCGGGGCAAGCGTGACGGCGCCGCTCAAGGCGGCAACCGTGGCTGGGCCGGCGAGCGCGCCCGGCGGCACCTGCGCCACGCCGCGCAGCGCGATCGCCAAAACTCAATACGGGCCGGTGCGCGGCTATGTCGCGGGCGACGTTCTTACCTTCAAGGGCATTCCCTATGGGGATACGACGGCGGGCGAGAATCGCTGGTTGCCCGCCAAGCCGCCGCAGCGCTGGACGGACGAGTATCACGCGCTGGCTTATGGTGCGAACTGCCCCCAGACCCTGCACAATTTCCGCGCGGTGGAGCACACGTTCCTCCAACAGTGGACCGACGGATTCCTCGGCGAGGACATGTTGAAGCTGAATGTCTGGACGCCGTCGCTCTCCGGCAGCCGGCCGGTGATGGTCTATTTCCACGGCGGCGGATTCAGCTTCGGCTCCTCTTACGAACTCGCCTCGCACGATGGCGCGCAGATGGCGCGGCACCACGATGTGGTGCAGGTCTCGATCAATCATCGGCTCAACGTGCTGGGTTTTCTCGATCTCGTCGATGTGGGCGGCAGCGCTTACGAAGACTCCGTCAATTGCAGCATGATGGACTGCATTGCCGCGCTGCGGTGGGTGCAGGAGAATATCGCGAACTTCGGCGGCGACCCTGATCGCGTCATGATCTACGGCCAGTCGGGTGGCGGCTCGAAAGTCACGACCTTGCTGGGCATGCCCGCGGGCAAGGGCATGATCCATCGCGCGGCGATCCAGTCGGGCGGTGGCGGCAACATTCCGACGATCGAGCAATCGCGGGACTTTTCGCGGCGCGTGGTGCGCGAGCTTGGCATCGGGCCGACCGACATGGCCGCGCTGCAAAAAATGCCCTGGCAGACGTTGTTCGATGCCGGCAACAAGGTGGCGACCGACATCAACGGGCCGATGCGGCGTTCCTTCTGGTTCGGCGCAACCGGCGCACCGCGGGTCGGCTGGGCGCCGACCATGGATGGCCGTACTATCACGATGCGATCCTATGCGGATGCTGCGCCCGACTTGTCGCGCGACGTGCCGGTGCTGATCGGTTCGGTCAGCGAGGAAGGCACGTCCTGGGGATCGAACCCGACCGAGGCGCAATGGCGCGACACGCTGGCCAGGGATGTGGGCCGGCAAAAGGCGGATGCGCTGGTGGATGCGATGAAGCGCGCGCACCCTGAAAAGAGCATCCGCACCCTGTCCTACGGCGTCGGCGGTTATGCCCAGCGCAACAACGTCCAGCGGATGGCGAAGCTGAAGCACGATCAGGGCGGCGCGCCGGCCTATCAATACTGGTTCACGTGGCAGTCCCCGCAGCTCGATGGCCAGGCCGGCGCTTGGCATACCGCCGAGCTGGCCTTCTGCTTCGACAATACCGCGCTTTGCGACCAGGGGACCGGCAACACGCCGGAAGCGCGGATCCTGGCGCGGAAGATGGCCACGGCCTGGGCCTCGTTCGCCCGTACCGGCAACCCCAGCCAGCCGGGGCTCGCCTGGTCTTCCAGCGACCCGTCCCGCAACCAGACGATGATCTTCGACGATCGATGCCGGATGGCCGACGATCCCGACGGCGAAGTCCGGCGCCTGCTGATGAGCTGAGCGAGCGTCGCGCCGGTCTTCGCCGTCGGCCGGCCGACTCTGCGCGCAATCGACCCCGACGAGACATCCGAATGGAGACGACGCGAATGTTGCGCCTAAGACTGACGCTTCTCCCGGTGCTGGCCGCGTGCATGGCCGCCCGGTCCGTGGCTGCGGATGCGCCGCCGCCGGCGACGACCGGGCTCTCGCCTTTCTTCGCGCCGGCGGCGGCGGCTCCCAGGGCGCCGGATGAGGATGGCTTCCTGCAACGCTGGCTGCTGCTGGAACCGATTGTCAAACCCAATCGCACCAATGCGGGCTTCACGCCGAGCTACGTGCGGCAGGCGCTTTCCGCCGTCTATTTCCCAGGCCAGTTCGGCCCGGTGCCGCGTGACGGGCAGATCGCGCAGGCGACGCCGCCGCTCCGATGGCACGCGCTGGATTCGGCGCTGTTCGACGTGAAGCTGTTCAACTTCGCGCAAGCGCTCGGCAAGCCGACCTATGGCGTGATCTTCTGGGCGGTCACGGTCGTGAACAGTCCTCGAGAGATGGACAACGTGCGTCTCGCGGTTGGCTCCAACTCGGCATCGATGTGGTGGGTGAACGGCAAGGAGGCGGCCGGGCTGTTCGGTGATCGCCGCATGGTCATGGATGATGTCGTTTCCCAGCCGCTGACTCTGAAGAAGGGCAGGAATGTCATTCGCGGCGCCGTGATCAACGGCCCCGGCCTCAGCGACTTCTGCATCCGTATTCTCGACGCGAAGGGCCAGCCCGTCCGCGACATCACCCTCACCACGCGCTGATTGCGGGAGCCCTCATGAGGACCTTTGCCACCGCCTGCTTCGCCTTGCTGGCCTTGCCGACCGCCGCTTCCGCCCAGCTGGCGGGCAAGCCGTTCATCCATGATCCCTCGACCATCGCGATGTCCGGCGGCAAATATTACACGTTCGGCACGCGCCAGGGCGGCCTCGTCTCCGAGGACGGCTGGACGTGGAATCCGGGTGGCGTCCGTCCCGGCGGCGGCGTCGCGCCCGACATCATCCACATCGGCGATCGTTACTATGTCGCCTATGCGATCGGCGGCGGCGGCATGAATGGCGGCCATGCCAGCGACGTGAAGATCATGTGGACCAAGACGCTCGATCCCAGCTCCCCCGATTTCGGCTATCACGAGGTCGGCACCGTCGCATCGAGCGACGGCACCGAGAATCAGGATGCGATCGATCCCGCCTTCCTGCTGGCGGATGGGCGGTTGTGGCTGAGCTACGGGACCTATTTCGGCTCGATCCGCATCGTCGAGCTCGATCCCCGGACCGGGCTGCGTGTCGCCGGCAACCAGCCGGTCGACGTCGCGATCGACATGGAGGCGACGGACCTCCTGTATCGCAACGGATGGTATTATCTGCTGGGCACCCACGGCACCTGCTGCGACGGGCCGAACTCCTCGTACAACATCCGCGTGGGTCGCTCGCGCAGCCCGACCGGCCCCTATGTCGACAATATGGGCGTGCCCCTGCTGAAGGGGGGTGGCAAGCTGGTGATCGCCGGGCGCGGGCGGCAATATGGTCCCGGCCATTTCGGCCTGCTCGATCTCGGCGACGGAGTGCAGAAATTCTCGATGCATTACGAAGCCGATCTGGATCGCAGCGGGCGCAGCGTGCTCGCGATCCAGCCGCTTCTCTGGAAGAACGACTGGCCCGTCGCGGGTGAGAATGTCGCGGCCGGCACTTATGAGATCCAGTCGGAGCGGAGTGGCGGCGCTCTGCAGCTCGCGACGGATTTCGTCCGCATGGACTTCGATTTCCGGCGCGCGTTCCGGACCGATCCGGACCAGCCGTTCGGCCCTATTCCCAATCAGACGCTGGCGCAGGACTCCGCGGCATGGCCGGCTGGCGATGTGCCGGTCGACCTTGGCGACTACATGATCCGGGCGCATCAGCAATGGACCATCACCCCGGTGCCGGAGGCCGGCGGCGCGTTCGGTGCCCCCTATTACAAGATCACCATCGCAGGCACCTCGCGAACGCTCGCGGCCACCAGGGATCATGGGGTGATAGCGGAACCCGGTTTCACCGGCGCGGCGGAGCAATTGTGGCGGATCGACCAGCTGATCGACGGAACCTACCGGATCATGCCCAAGCAGGCGCTCGACGCGAAGGGGCCGCTGGCGCTGGTCGCGATCGGGGCGAGCACGCCGGCGCTCGTGCCGTTCAATCCGGCCGACGACAGCGGGCGATGGACCTTCCAGACCCCTTGATGAGGCCTCTGGGGGAACCTGGCCGGCTGCCGCCCGGATGGGGGTTCAGCCGGCGGCGGCCGTCTTGGGGTGCAAATGTTCGAGGTCTCCGCTAGAGCGGGCTTTGCGGCCATAGACCCATTCGAACAGCGGGCTCGCCATCATCGTGGTGATGATCGCCATCAGCACGAGCATCGAGAAGAGAGTCGGCCCGATGATGCCCTTCTGCAGGCCGATGTTGATGATGATGAGCTCCATGAGGCCGCGCGAGTTCATCAGCGCGCCGATGCCGAGCGCGGTGCGATTGTCCTCGCCGCAGGCGCGCGCCGCGAGATAGCAGGCGCCGAATTTGGCCGCGATCGATGCGATCAGGATGCCCAGCGCGATCAGGAGCAGCGGTATCGAATTGACCATGTCCATGCGCGTGTTGAGGCCGGAATAGGTGAAGAACATCGGCAGGAGCAGCACGACGGCCATCGGCTCGACCTTCTTCTTCAACTCCTCGCCGAACAGGCCGCGCGGCATGAACACGCCCAGGATGAAGCCGCCGAATATGCCGTGGATGCCGATCGCATCCATGAAAAAGGCGGACAGGCAGAACAGCATCAGGGTGATGGCGAGGACGGTGGTGCTCATCTCGCCCCTTGTCTCCACCGCGCGGCCGAGCGGCGCCAGCAGGCGTCGCCCGAACAGGAGCAGGAAGCCGGCGTAGAGCAGGGCGCCACCGATGGCGACGACCGCCACGCCGCTGCCGCCACCGAACGTGGCCAGCACGACCGCCAGCACGCACCAGGATGCCGCGTCGTCGAAAGCTCCGGCGCTCAGCGACAAGGTGCCGAGCGGGCTGTCGGCCAGGCCGCGCTCGTTGATGATCCGGGCGAGCATCGGAAAGGCGGTGAGCGCGATGCAGGCGCCCGTGAACAGCGTGGCATTGGCCCGGCTGATGCCCGACGCGAACAGCCCGGGGACAGCCAGCAGGACGGGAGTGATGAGCGCGGCGATGAGGAACGGCGCGATCACGCCGGAGATCGAAACCATCGCCGCGCTTCGCGCCTTGGACTGGAAATGGTCGAGCCGCAGGGTCAGCCCGACCAGGAACATGTAGATCGCGACGCCGAGTTGCGCGCCGGCGTAGAGGAGGTTCTTGGTCTCCTTCGGAAAGATGGCGAGCTGGAGATCGGGCAGGGCGAGGCCGAGCAGCGATGGCCCCAGGATCACGCCGGCGATCATTTCTCCCACCACCTGCGGCTGGGCCAGGAATTTCTGACCGAGCCAGCCGACCACGCGGCAGGCGAGAATGATGATCGCCAGCTGCAGGAAGAAATGGATGCTGTAATCGCCCGGGGCATAGGCCGGAACGCCGCTCGCGCTCGCGGGGCCATGCGGCGACAGAAGCCCCGTCACGATGGCCCAGGTGCTGCTCAGAATGTCCGTCATCACGTCCTCCCCGGTGCTGTTCCGCACCTCCGCGTCCGCAGATGGGGGCGATGGCGAGGTGGCTTTCAACTGAAAAATGCAGATGCGGCGGCGATTTCCGCATCGCTGGCATCCAGTGTGATGGTAGCGCTACATTGTAGAAACGTGGCTATATGGACTTCGCTCCTGATGTAGGTAAGTAGTATCATATGAAAACGCTTACGAGCCGGGAATTCAACCAGGATGTCAGCCTGGCGAAGCGCCTCGCGCGAATCGAGCCGCTGTTCATCACCGATCGCGGACGGCCGACTCATGTGCTGCTGAGCATCGACGCCTTTCGCCACCTGAGTGGGCCGAGCGAGAGCATCGTCGATCTTCTGGCGATGGATGGGGGCCGGTCCGATGCCGCGGCGGATGCCGTCGGCGGGGCCGCGCCCTGATGTATCTTCTCGACAGCATGGTCGTCCGCGAGCTCCGTCTGGCACGCACGGGCTCGGCCGATCCCGGGCTGGTGGCCTGGGCGGGCAGCGTGCCTCGTCAGGAACTGTTCCTTTCGGCGCAATCCCTGCTGGACCTGCAGGACGACGCCGCCGGCGCCCGGCGGCGCGACAAGGCCAGTGGCGCGGCGCTCTCGGAATGGATCGCCGATCGCGTCGTTCCGGCGTTCGAAGGGCGCATCCTTCCCATCGATCTCGCCGTCGCCCGGCGATCCGCGATGCTCTCTTATGCCGAGCGGCGCGACGCGCTGCTGGTCGCGACCGCGCTGGAGCATGGGTTGACCCTGGTGACGCAGCATCCGTCGACCTACAAGATCGGCCGGCCGAAGCTGTTCAGTCCCTGGGGATATACGCCCACCGAGGTGGCGGAGGACTGGAGGCAGGCCGCGCGGGGTGGCACGCAGTGGCTGAAGAGCCTGTTCGTGAGGGTGTGACGATGCGCTCCATCCTGATCGTCGGAGGCGGAACGGCCGGATGGCTCGCGGCAGCCTATCTCGCGCGCGCCCTCGGCCGGGAGGGGCGGCGTGGTGCTGCGATCACCCTGCTCGAATCGCCTGACATCGGCACGATCGGGGTCGGTGAGGGCGCTTTCCCCACCATGCGCGCGACCCTGCGATTCCTTGGCATCGAGGAGGCCCGCTTCATCCGCGCGACGTCGGCCACGTTCAAGCAGGGCATTCGCTTCGACGACTGGCTGCATGCTCCGGTCGCCGGGGCGCGCCATAGCTACATTCATCCGTTCGAGCCGCCTTTCCACGCCGAAGGATTTGATCTCGCCACGGAGTGGCTGCGGCGGGATCCGGCCACCCGTCCGCCCTTCGCGGAGGCGGTCACCATCCAGCATCGCGTCGCCACGGCGGGGCGGGCGCCCAAGCAGGCGGGCGAAGGCGCGTTCGAAGGGCCGCTGAGCTACGCCTATCATTTCGATGCCGGGCTGCTGGGGGACGTGCTGGCCGACCGGGCGCGCGAGCTCGGCGTCCGGCACCTGCGGGGAAAACTCGACCATGCCGTCCTGACGCCGGACGGCGCGATCGACCATGTCGTGACGCGCGAGCATGGCGATCTTGCCGCCGATCTCTATATCGACTGCACCGGGCTGCGTGCCGAACTGATCGGCCGGGCGCTCGCCACGCCGTTCCATCCGGTGAGCGACCAGCTGTTCACCGATCGCGCGCTGGCTTGCAGGCTGCCGAATCGGGATGTCGACGGACCGATCGCGACGATGACGATCGCGACGGCCCATCCGGCGGGCTGGACGTGGGATATCGGTCTCGCCGATGCGCGCGGCATCGGCACCGTCTATTCGAGCGATCATATGGACGAAGCGTCGGCGCTCCGGGTGCTGGCGGATTATGCCGGCTGCGACGCGGACGTGCTCGACATCCGGAGGCTGTCGTTCGAAGCCGGATATCGCGAACGGCAATGGGTGCGGAACTGCGTCGCGGTCGGTCTCGCGGGTGGTTTCCTGGAGCCGCTGGAATCCACCGGGCTGGTGCTGATCGAAGCGGCCATCGCCATGATTGCCGAGCTCTTTCCTCACGTCGGACCGATCGACGCGCCGGCCGGGCGCTTCAATGCGCTGATGAATGCGCGCTATGATGCCATTACGGACTTCCTGAAGCTGCATTACAGCCTCAGTCGCCGGGAAGAGCCGTTCTGGCGAAGCAATGCCGAGCCCGCCTCGATGTCGGATAGGCTCGGGGCGTTGCTCGGGCAATGGCGTTACCGGCCGCCCAATCGCTTCGATTTCACGCTCGATGTCGAGAGCTTCGCCTACTTCAATTATCAATACATTCTCTACGGAATGGATTTCGCCGGACTGGCTTTGGAGCCGGCCGGCGAGGGGGATGCGCCGGACAGCCATTTCCAGCGAATCCACCGTTTCGGCGCGAGCGCGGCTGCGGAATTGCCGTCCCACCGCGACCTGATCCGCCAGATTGCCGGCGGTCGATAACCCTGCGGCCCGGGCCGCGCGATGGCAATCCGATGACTTCGCGACGGGGCTTTCGTGAAAGCGGGTGATATCATATAGGGTTTTCATTCTGCACATCGATGCAGCATTGGCTCGGTTTTTCCCTCCATGGACACGCCTGATACGACTCCCCTCACGCCTCCCGGCGGTTCGCGTTCGCCCCGCCCGTCCTCGGGGCCCACGCTGGTCGAATGGGCGCATGAACATCTGCTTTCGATGCTGCTCTCTCGCCAGATCGCGCCCGGCGCGCGCATTCGCATCGATGCGGTGGCGCGCGAGCTCAACATTTCCCAGACCCCGATCCGCGAGGCGTTGAGCCGCCTGGAGGCGGAGAAGCTGGTGCACAAGGTAACGAATGTCGGCTACCGCGCCAGCGCCCAGATGACGCGCGAGGAGGTGAACGACCTCTATGCGCTACGCCTGCTGATAGAGCCTTATGCGGCGGCCCGCGCGGCCGAATCCATGACCGACGAGTCGCTCGGTATCCTGACCGGGATGCAGCAGAAGATGGCGCAGATCCAGACGGGCAGCGGAGTCGCCTATGCCCGTTTCGCGGAGGCGGATTCGGTGCTGCACCATCTGGTCGCGACCGGCAGCGGCAATCGCCTGATCGCCGATACGATCGAGCGGCTGCACGTCCATCTGCACATCTTCCGCTTCCTCTACAGCACCAATGCCCCGGCGGAGGCGGCGGAGGAGCACAGGCGCATCATCGATGCCCTGCTGGCCCGCGATCCGGCGGCGGCGGAGGCGGCGATGCGCGATCATCTGGAACGGTCGCGCGTCCGCATGGACCATGCGTCGAGCGACGCCGAGACGGCGTCGGACGGGGAGGACGCACCGCTCACGATCTGAACGGCCCCCGGCGATGGTCGGTCGCTCCGGGCCAAAGCCTATCGACCACAAGAAAAGGGGTTTGGGATGCCGTCGACGAAACATGCTGTGCTGCGCGCCTGGCCGCTGCTCCCGATGCTGGCGGCCCTGACCGGAGGGGCGTCCGCCGCCGATCGGCCGCCGCCCATTCTGGCCTGGTCGCCGAAGCCGGTGCCGCTCACGGCCTGGACGCCGCCCAACCGCCCGATCTGGAAATTGTCGGAAATCCTGGCCCGGCATGCCGGCCAGAAGGACTGGACCGAAAATCTGGTGGAGGATCGCGATTTCAGCGCCCGCTATATCCAGATGGCTCCGGGCGAGAAGACCCAGCCGCGCTTCTATGCCGACAGCCGCATATTCTGGGTGGTGCAGGATGGGCAGATCCGCTTCCACATCCAGGGACAGCCGGATTTCGTCGCCAGCAAGGGCTTCCTCGTGCAGGTGCCCTACCGTATCCCGTACAGCATGGAGACGGTGGGCGATAAGCCGTCACTCCGCTTCGAAGTGACGCAGTCCGGGGTCACGCCGCTCTACCCGATCGACCAGACCCCGACGCAGACGCCCGGCAAACATTATATCAAGGTGCAATTCTCGGGGCAGGGCGCCTATGACGCGGTCAACCATCCCTATATCGATTTCACGAAGGACGTGGTCGACGCCAACGGCAGGGGTGGCCCGTTCGTGAAGGACGACAAGACCTTCGCCAACATCATCCGCGGCCACGGCGCGCCACCCCCGCCGCCGAGCAATTATGGTCATTTCCACGTCGATTATTCGGAGTTCTGGTTCATCCTGGAAGGCCGGGTGGATTATCTGCTGGAAGGACAACCGCTCATCAGCGCCGAGGAGGGGGACGTCGTCTACGCGCCGCAGGGCCGCTGGCACCGCGCGAGCTTCGGCGGTACGGGCATGGCGACGCGGCTCGCCATCAACCCGCGTCCCGACGGGATGCACAACTACCAGCCGATGGCGGGGAGCGAGTGATCCCGCGTCATTCTGGTCGCGCCGTGTAGCCGTCAAGCAAAGCAGGACGGTTTGCGCACGGCGCTGTGATGCGGCTGTGCGCCGCGTGCGCCGGCATGCGGCGCTGCGAATCCGATTCCGGACGGAAAGAGGGCGGGGGGACATCGGCGTTCCCCCGCAGAGGGAAGCACAGGTCCGCACCGCAACGGGGCGCAAGGGCCGCATCCCGATTGGGGCAGGAGCGCAGCGGCGGCTCCGCCCTGGCCAGCGGAAATCGGGGATGGTCCCGACGGCAGTCCAGTCCGCTTGACGGACGCCATGGAGCAGCCTACGACTCCGCCTCGCCGGATCATATATGATATGAAAATGGAAAAAATGACCGGCAAGGAGACAGGGTACTGAAGGGAGAGGGAGATGACGTCCGTGTCGATGGCCCGGCTGGGCAGTTCGGTTCTTGCGTGTATCGTCGCAACTTCCATGGGGAGCATGGTGCTGGCGCAGGTCGCGCCACCAGGGCAGCAGGGCACCCAGGGACCTCCGGCGCCGGTGCCCGCGGCATCTCCATCCGTCGCTTCCCCGCCGCCGGCCGCGGATGCGCCGCAGCCGGCCGTGCAGGAGATCGTCGTCACGGGAACGAGCCTGCGCGGCGTGGCACCGATCGGTTCGACGGTGAGCGTCATCGGCCAGAAGGAGATTCAGGCCACCGGCGCGGTGAGCACCTCGCAGCTCACCAACACCGTGCCGGCGATCACCACGTCCGGCTCCGCCCCGCAGGGCGAGAATGTCTATTCCTATTATTCGCCGCAGATTCACCAGCTGGGCGGCAGCGCGAGCAATTCGACGCTGGTGATCGCCGACGGTCTGCGCCTGCCCGGTGGCGGCACCCAATATTCGGAAACCGATCCCAACATCATCCCGATCAGCGCGATCGAGCGGGTCGAGGTGCTGGCCGACGGCGCGTCGTCCATCTACGGATCGGATGCGGTGGCGGGCGTGGTGAACTACATCACCCGCAAGAAATTCGACGGCCTGCAGGTCAATGGCCAGGGCGGCTTTGGGCACCAGTATAACAATTACAATGCGAATTTCGTCTGGGGCACCAGCTTCGCGAACACCGACGTCGTGCTCGCCGGCCAATATTCCTACCAGGGACGGCTGGACAACAAGGATCGCTCCTTCCTGCGCCAGGGCGATTATACCAATATCGGCGGCAGCAACTTCAACAGCTTCAACTGTTCACCCGCAACGATCCGGACGCCGGCCAGCGGCAACAACGTCTATCTGTCCCCGGACGCGACATCCCCCGTCGCCAACACCCAGCCCAACGCGCCGTGCAATCTGAATGGCTACGGCTCGGCTTTGCCCGCGCAGCGGCGCGAGAATCTGTTCTTTCGCGTGACGCACGAATTCTCGGATCGCTTTCAGGTCCAGGCGACGATGATCTACAACCAGCAGCGGACCAGCAAGCCGGGAACCCCGGGCACCATCACCGGTGTCACCGCTTATGGTCCGGGTTCGGGCAAGGGCGGGCAGATCAATCCCTTCTTCGTCGCGCCGGCGGGCGAGCCGGGGGCGACGCAGGAATCGATCTCCTGGGTCGATTTCCTCAGCGACGACTATGGCACGACCCGATCCGAGGAGGATGTGTTCTACGGGACCCTCGTCGCCACCTACAAGTTCGGCGGGGACTGGACGGCCACGTTCAGCGACGCGGCCGGCAAGAACCGCAGCAGCCTGGAGAGCTTCAACACCTTCTGCACGGCGTGTGCCTATCTGGCGCTGAACGGCACGGCCCAGCTTTCCGGCAGCACGACGGCGTCCGACATCGCCGGCCAGAATGTGATCGCGCTCAACCTGCCGCTGACCACGGCCAACGCGCTCGACGTATGGTCGCCGGCCGGATCGAACCGCACGTCGGCGCAGGTCATCAAGTCGCTCTACGCGACCAGCACCTCCAACGTGAACTACAACTCGTTCGAGCAGGCCAAGCTGGAGGCGCAGGGCACGCTCTTCTCGCTGCCGGCGGGCAACGTGAAGCTCGCCTTCGGCGGCGAATTCTATTATTCGTCGCTCAAGCAGGATATCCTGCAGGCCGACAATACCGGGCCGACGACCACGGGCTCCCAGCACCGCATCTACAATTTCGATCGCACGGTCTATTCGGCCTATGCCGAGGTGGTGGTGCCGGTGGTTTCGCCGGACATGCACGTGCCGCTGGTGCGCAGGTTCGATCTCGACCTGTCGGGCCGCTACGACCGGTTCAACGATGTTGGCCACACCGCCAATCCCAAGTTCGCGGCCAACTGGACGGTGTTCGACGGGCTGCGGATCCGTGCCAATTATTCCAGGTCGTTCGTGGCGCCGCCCATGGCCGTCGTCGGCGATCCGAGCCAGGGCTATCTCTACGCATCGGGCAGCGTCGGCGTGGCGGGCGACCTGTTCGTGCCGGTGTCGGCCTATCCGGACGTCACGAAGTTGCCGGGCTGCGCGGGGTCGACGACGACCTGCCATATCGGCCTCAGCAACAATCAGGGCCTGCGGCGGCAGCTGGGCGGCGGCTTCTCCAACATCAAGCCGGAGACGGGCAATGCCTGGTCGATCGGCGCGGACATCACGCCGCGCTTCCTGCCGGGCTTCATCGCCAACGTCACCTTGTTCAACAACAAGTTCAATGGCGGCGCGACCTCGCCCAACCCGAACTCGATCGTCAACTCGGCCGGCCTGCGCGACCAGCTGACCCTCTGTCCGAACGGTTGCACCGCGGAGCAGATCGCGACGTTCGCCAATATCGCCAACGGCGCCACCATCTCTGGCGCGGTGCCGGGCACGGTCTACTACCTGATCGATCAGGACTCGGGGAACGTCCTCAATTTGAAGATCCAGGGTATCGACGCCTCGGTGAACTACAGGATCCCGACCGGCCGCTTCGGCACGATCCGGCTGGGTGACTCGCTCACCTATTTCACCAAGTTCAAGCAGAATTTCGGCGGCGGCCCGAGCTTCAGCATCCTGAACACGTCGGGCTACAACACCACGTTCCCGTCGATCCAATTCCATGATCGCGCCAGTATCGGCTGGGATTTCGGCCCGATCACGGCGGACGCCTTCATCAACTATACGGGCGGATACCGCAACTGGAGCAATACGTCCGTCACGCCGATCACGCTGGATGCCCATGGCAACCCGTCAGGCGGTGGCGACAAGGTGAAGTCGCAGACCACGGTCGATCTGCATGTCGCCTACAATTTCACCGACGGGTTCCTGAAAGGGGATCAGGTCTATTTCGATGGATCCAATATATTCGATCAGAATCCTCCATTCTATAACGGAAACACCAGCGGTATCCTGGGTGGATCCTATGGTTTCAACGGCTTCGCTTCGAACCCGATCGGACGGGTTCTTTCGGTCGGTTTCCGTGCGAATTTCTGAGGTCACCCCAGCCTGCGTCCGCCCCCTCGGGGCGGACGCCTTTTTGCTCGGGAGGGCAGGATGATCGACGTCAGTAAAAGAGAGCTACTGGTGGCCGGTGCCGGATTGGCGGTGGCCGGGGCGGGGATGGCGCAGACCCAATCACCTGCGGCGGCCGCCAAGTTGGCGACGGCCGGCGCCGTCCCCATGCAATATGAGTGGAGCGGCAAACAGCCCCCCTCGGTCGATCCGAACTACAAGCCGCGCCGGCTCAACAAGGTGATCGAGCTGTTCGAGGACAAGCAGCCGATCTACTATGTCTCCTACGCGCCCGCCACCGGCGACGGCTATGAGACGGGCCTGAAAATGGCCAAGACCTGGGCAGACTGCATCTGCATCGAGGTGGAGCAGGGCTGTTTCGATCTCACCAACATCCGCGACTTCATGCGCGGCCTGGTCGATGGCGGGCCGACGCGCAGCGGGCATCGCATGCCATCGACCTTCGTGACCATGCCCAATACCGGCTTCAGCGAGGCCCAGATGGAAGCCAGCGCCTGGCTGATCGCGCAGGCGCTCGCGACGGGGGCGATGGGTGTCGATATCTGTCATGCCCGCGACGACAAGGCGATCGAGGTGGCGGTGCAGGCGATGCGCTATCCCTTCGATTATCCGGGCGTGCCGAAGCTGTCGCGGGAAGGGTTGCGCGGATCGGGGAGCCAGCTGTTCGCGTCGAAGGTCTGGGGGGTGAGCCCCAATCATTATCTGCACGTCGCCGATCTCTGGCCGTTGAATCCGAAAGGCGAGATCATGCTGGGCCTCAAAATCGAGGACCATGCCGCGCTCGCGAATTGCGAGAAGACGCTGGCGGTGCCCGGCGTCACCTTCGCCGAATGGGGGCCGGGCGACATGCACATGTCGCTCAACGGCCTCGCGGCCTTTCCCGACGGCCCGCCGCCGCCGCACCGGCCGGGCGGTTTCGGTGGCCCCAAAGCCTTTCCCGCCAATGTGCAGGACGCCCGGCGGCGGGTGATGGCGGCCTGCAAGGCCAGCGGCGTCCGCCTGCTCGACATCGGCAATCCGCAAACGGTGGTGGACAGCATCAAGGATGGTGCGATGGTCATGGAGACCAACGAGGAGACGGCACTGATCGGCCGCGCTTTCACCCAGCGCAGGATGCCGGTCTGATGCGGTCGCACAGGATTGTTCGTCTCCCGCGGCAGAGGAGAGAAAGTGTGGCGAAAAGGCGTGTGTTGCTTGGCGCGATGATGCTGGCCGGAGCTTTGGGTGGCGGCGCCGCACGTTCGGAGACGGTGGTGCTGCGGCACGTCACGCTGTTCGACGGCACGGGCCGTGCCCCGGTCGCCGATTCGGCGCTGGTGATCGAGGATGGCCGCGTTCGATGGGTCGGCCGTTCGGCGCAGCTGAAGGTGCCGGCCGGCGCGAAGGTGGAGGATCTGCCCGGGAAGTTCGTGATGCCCGGCATCATCGACAACCACGTCCATCTGGGGCTCGTCGACGGCATCACCCAGGATCTCAAATATTATTCCAGGGAGAGCGTGGAGAAGCAGCTCCACCTCTATGCGGCTTATGGCGTCACCAGCGTGCAGGTGCTGGGCACCGACAAGGATCTGATCTTCGGCATCCGCAACGCCGAGCGCGCCGGCCGGCCGGACATGGCGCGGGTCTATACCGCCGGGCAGGGCGTGGTGTTCAAGGGCAGCTATGGCGGCGTCGCCGGGCTCGACCAGTCGGTCGCGACGCCGGCCGAGGCCGTGGCGATGGTCGATGCCGAGAAGGCCAAGGGCGTCGATCTCGTCAAGCTGTGGATGGACGACGAGTTCGGCACGATTTCCAAGCGCATGCCCTATACGATCAGCAAGCCGGTGATCGACGAGGCGCACAAGGACGGCCTGAAGGCGGTCGCGCACATCTTCTACTACGACAATGCCGCCGAGCTGGCGCGAGAGGGCGTCAATGGTTTCGCCCACGAAATTCGCGACCGCCCGGTGGATGCCGCGCTGATCGCGTCGATGAAGGCGCACGATACGTGGCAGATGGCCGCGACGCTCAGCCGGGAAGCGAGCTTCACCACCACCCTGCTGCCGTTCGTCGACGATCCCTTTTTCGCGCGCGGCGTGACGCCGGAGGTGATCGCCGCTCTCAAGAGCCCGGAGCGGCGCAAGAAGCTGGCCGCCGCGCCGAATTTCGCGAAATACGGTCCGACCTTCCGCCTCGCGATGCAGAATTTCGCCCGCGAGGCGAAGGGGGGCGTCCGTTACGGCATGGGCACGGATAGCGGGCCGAGCGCGCGCTTCCCTGGCTATTTCGCCCATTGGGAGCTGGAGCTGATGGTGAAGGCGGGGATCACCCCGCTCCAGGCACTGACGGCGGCGACAGGGACCAATGCGGGCTTCATGGGCGCCAAGGATATCGGCACGCTCCAGCCCGGCAAATGGGCGGACCTGCTGGTGCTGGACAAGAGCCCGATCGCCGACATCCGCAACACCCGCACGATCCGGCAGGTCTTCGTCGCCGGCAAGCCGGTGCCGACCATCTGGCAGACCTGCACCGGCCGCCCGGAGGCCGCTTGCCGGGGCGGAGCCCAATGAGCGAGGAGGCGCCCGACTTCCACGCCGCGCGGGGCTTCGCCGTCCCGCCCGGCGCAGCATCGGCCGTCGCGCCGACGCAGGTGCGCTACAAAGTGCTGGGGTTCGTCGTCGCCGCCTACATGATCACCTATCTGGACCGCATTCTGCTGTCCGCGGCGGAACCCTTCATCGAGAAGGAGTTCGGCTTTTCCACGATCACGATGGGCTGGGTGCTGTTCTGCTACAGCATCGCCTATGCGCTGTTCCAGATTCCCGGCGGCTGGCTGGGCGACAAGGTGGGGCCGCGCATCGCCATGGCGGGCGTGGTGGTATGGTGGTCGGTGTTCACGGCGATCACCTCGCTGTCCTGGTCGGCGGCGTCGATGGGCGTCTGCCTGTTCCTGATCGGCATGGGGGAGGCGGGAGCCTTCCCCATCGCCAACCGCGCCCTGCTGCGCTGGATGCTGCCGTCGGAACGGGGCTTCTCGCAAGGCAGCACTCATGCCGGATCGAGGCTGGGCGGGGCGATCGCACCGGTGCTCGTGGTGACGCTGATCACCGCCTACAGCTGGCGCGCGCCCTTCCTGCTCTTTGCCGCGGTCGGCATCGTCTGGGCGCTGCTCTGGTATCGCTTCTATCGCAACACGCCAGCCGAGCACCCGCAGGCGAACGAAGGCGAGCGCCGGCGGATCGCCGACGCGCTGGGCCTCGGCCGCGAACGGCGCAAGGTGCCGTGGGGGCAGATCCTGTCCAACCCGCAAATGTGGCTGCTGTCGGCCATGTACTTCTGCTACGGCTATGACATCGGGGTTTTCCTCAGCTGGTTTCCCAAATATCTGAACGCGGCGCGCGGCCTCGATCTCAAGCAGATGGGATTCTACGCCAGCCTGCCGCTGCTCGCCGGGCTGGTCGGGGATATTTCAGGCGGCCTCGCCTCCGACCTGCTGCTGAAGCGGACGGGCAACGCCAGATTCTCCCGGCGGATCGTTTCGGTGATCGGCTTCGGCCTGTCGGCGCTGTCGGTGTCGCTGGCTGCGTGGGTCGTCGATCCGATGGTCAGCATCGGCTGGTTCTGCCTCGCGGTGTTCGGGCTGGAGCTGACCGTCGGCGTGTCCTGGGCGGTGACGCTGGACATTGGCGGCGAGTTCGCCGGCTCGGTGTCGGCGGTGATGAACACGCTCGGCAATATCGGCGTGGCGGTGGCGGTGGCGCTGACCAGCTATCTCGCGACGAACATGGGCTGGGGCTATGCCTTCGGCGTCATCGCGGCGCTGGCCTGCGTCGCCGCTTTGCTGACGCTGACCGTGGATGCCTCCCGCCGGCTGTACCAGGAGTTCCCAGCATGACCGACCGCCAGGACGATATCCAGCCCGGGGCCGATCGCCGCACCCTGCTGAAGCTCGCCGGCTTCGGCATCGGCGCCGCCGCATTGCCGATGGCCGCCACGGCGGCGGGCGCCCAGGCTCCGTCCCCCGCCACCGCCGGTGACGCCACCGCGATGCCCGGCATGGCGATGCCGGTGGCATCCCCGGCCCATGGGCCTCTGCCGGCCGGCTATGTCTTCCTCAATCCGGACGAGGCGGCCTTCGTCGAGGCGGCCGTCGACACTTTCATTCCCGCCGACGATTATGGCCCGGCCGGCACCGAACTGGGTGTCGCCACTTTCGTCGACCGGCAGCTGGATGGTGGTTATGGCCGGGGCGATCGCATGTACCTGCTCGGCCCGTTCCAGCTGGGCACGCCGGAGCAGGGCTATCAGCTGCCGCTCACGCCGTCCGAGCTGGTCCGCACCGGCATCGCCGACGTCAACGCCCACGTGAAGGGCCGCTTCGGCGGATCGACCTTCGACGCGCTCCAGCCGGCGGACAGGGTGACCGTGCTGAGCGAGCTGGAGCATGGGAAGATCGCGCTGGAGACGGTACCGACGAATACCTTTTTCGGGGTGTTCTTCCAGCTCGTGATGGACGGCTTCTTCGCCGATCCGATCTATGGCGGCAACAAGGGCAAGGCCTCATGGAAGATGCTGGGCTATCCCGGCGTCGGCGAAATGTATGCCGACAAGATCGAGGCCTATCGCAACAAGCCGTATCGCGCCGATCCCCAATCCATCCAGGATCTCGCCTGAGATGGTGCCAACACAGACCGGAAGGGGGGCATGAATGGCCACCAAGCTTAAACCCGTCGACGTGGTGATTGTCGGCGCCGGCTGGGCCGGCGGCATCGTGGCCAAGGAGCTGGCGCCGACCGGCCTCCGGATCGTGATGCTGGAACGCGGCCGTCCCCAGGCGACCAACCCCGATTTCTCCGGCCCCCAGGTGCATGACTCGCTGAAATATGCGCGCCGGCACGAGATGGTGCAGAACGTCGCGCGCGAGACGATCAGCTTTCGCAACGATCCCACGCAGGTGGCGCTGCCGATGCGCCAGCTGGGCTTCTTCCTGCCGGGCACCAATGTCGGCGGATCGGGCGCGCACTGGTCCGGCCTGCACTGGCGATGGCTGGAGTGGGAACACAAGATGTATTCCGGCACGATCGCCAAATATGGCAAGTCGATCGTCCCGGAGGACATGAACCTCCAGGACTGGCCGATCGATTATCACGATCTGGAGCCCTATTACGACAAGTTCGAGAAAGTGTGCGGCACCTCGGGCAAGGCCGGCAACATCAAGGGGCGCAAGATCGTCGGCGGCAACGTCTTCGAGGCCCCGCGTCAGCACGAATATCCGACCCCGCCGATGACATCCTCGCAGAGCATGGTGATGTTCGAGCAGGCGACGAAGAATCTCGGCTACCACCCCTTTCCGGTGCCGGCCTCGAACTGCTCGCAGGCCTATGTGAACCCGGACGGCGTGTCGCTCGGCCAGTGCCATTATTGCGGGCATTGCACCGGCTTCGGCTGCGAGACGAACGCCAAGGCCAGCCCGCACTTCACCATGATCCCGCTGGCGGGCAAGAACCCGAATTTCGAGCTGCGCACCAACGCCACGGTGCTGAAGGTCAATCTGGATTCCTCGGGCAAGAAGGCGACCGGGGTCACCTATGTCGATGCGCGGGGGCGGGAGGTGGAGCAGCCCGCCGATCTGGTGGTGCTGGCGGCGTTCCTCACCGGCAATGTCCACCTGATGCTCCATTCGGGCATCGGAAAACCCTATGACTACAAGAGCAACACCGGGGTCGTCGGCCGCAACTACGCCTATCAGGGCGGCGGCGGCGCCCGCGTCCTGGTCGACAAGAACACCTTCATGAATCCGTTCATGGGCAGCGGCGCGCTGGGCATGTGGATCGACGACTTCAACGGCGACCATTATGACTTCGCCAAGGCCGGCTATATCGGTGGCGGCGGCATCAGCGCCGGCCAGAACAGCGGCGACCCGCTGGGCTACCATCCCGTCCCGCCCGGCGCCCCGCAATGGGGCGCGGGATGGAAAAAGGCGATGGTGGAGACCTATCAGCACACCACCGGCGTCGGCCACCAGGGTGCCGTCATGTCCTACCGGCAGAACTTCCTCGATCTCGATCCCACCTATCGCGATGCCTATGGCCGGCCGATGCTGCGGCTGACCTTCGACTGGCAGCCCAACGAACTGAAGCTGATGGCGGCGCACACCGCCATCTGCGAGCGGATCGCCGCGGAGATGTCGGGGCGCAAGGATGGCGGCATCGTGCCCGGCGGCCGGCCATCGCGCGGACGCTTCTCCAGCGTGCCCTATCAGACCACGCACAATACCGGCGGCGCGGTGTTCGGGGACGATCCCAATACCAGCGCGCTCAACAAATATTGCCAGTCCTGGGATGTGCCGAACGTGTTCGTGCTCGGCTCCTGCGTCATTCCGCAGAATGCGGGGCGCAACCCGACGGGGCCGGTCGGGGCGCTCGCCTTCTGGGCGGCGGACGCCATCCGGCAGAAATATCTCCACAGCCCGGGGCGGCTGGCCTAGCCCTGATGGCGGTGGCCTGCCCACTCGAGACGAATTCAAGAGGAGCATAAGGTGAAGAGCAGTATTTCGGTGATGATCCTGGGCGGCATCGCGATGGTCGGCGCGGGGGCGGCGCTGGCCGGCGATGCTCTGCCGGCGGGCAATGCCGCGGGCGGGCAGCGCGTGTTCAACCAATGCATGGGTTGCCATGCGGTGGGGCAGGGGGCGGCCGCCGGCATCGGTCCTTCGCTGAATGGCGTGGTCGACCGCAAGGCGGGTACGGCGCCCGGTTTCCGCTATTCGGCGGCGATGAAGTCGTCCGGCCTCACCTGGGATCAGGCGACGCTGGCGCGCTTCCTCCATGCGCCGGCGCAGACGGTGCCGGGCACCCACATGGCGTTCGGCGGGCTGGCGAAGCCGCAGGATCAGGCCGACGTCATCGCCTATCTCAAGCAATATGCCGCCGACGGCACCAAGAAGTGATGCGAGCGCGGTGATGACCTTCCCATCGAGCAACGGGGCCAGCGAACGATGAATATTTTCGGAGCCTTGCGCCTCCCACGGTCAGTGCTGTTCGGGTCGGGGCAGCGCCGCGCGATCGGCACGGTCACGGCCCGTCTGGGGCGGCGGGCCCTGCTCTGCACCGATGCCCGCCTCTCCTCCACCCCGGAATTTCTGGAAATCGTGGCGGACCTTGCCCAGGAGGGCGTGGAGGTCCGGGTCTATGACCAGACCCAGCCGGATCTGCCGATCGAATCCATTCAGGATTGTGTCGAACAGGTGCGCGATTTCGAGGCGGAGGTGGTGCTCGGCATCGGCGGCGGCAGCTGCATGGACCTCGCCAAGGTGGTCGCCGTGATGCTGACGCATGGCGGCGACATCCGCTCTTATTATGGCGAGTTCGCCGTGCCCGGCCCGGTCAAGCCGCTGATCGCGGTGCCCACCACCGCCGGCACCGGATCGGAGGTGACGCCGGTGGCCGTGATCGCCGACAGCGAGCGCGGGGCCAAGATCGGCATCGCCAGCCCGCACATCATCCCGATGGTGGCGGTCTGCGATCCGGAGCTGACCTTCACCTGCCCGCCGGCGCTCACGGCCTGCTCCGGCGCGGATGCGCTCACCCATGCGGTGGAGGCCTTCACCACGCTGGCCCGGCCGGTCGACGCGATGCTGACCCAGCAGCATGTGTTCGTCGGCAAGAATGCTCTGTCCGATCATTTCGCCAAGCTGGCGGTGGCGAGCATCTGGAAAGGGCTGCGCCGCGCCTATGAGGATGGCAGCGATACCGAGGCGCGCGAGGCGCTGATGATGGGCGCGCTGGCGGCGGGCTGCGCCTTCGGCACGGCGGGCACGGCGGCGGCGCACGCGCTGCAATATCCGGTCGGCAACCTCACCCACACCGCCCACGGCGACGGGGTGGCGACGCTGCTGCCCTTCGTCATGCAGTTCAATCGCAGCGCGTGCGTGCCCGCCTTCGCCGAGCTGGCGCGCCTGGTCGGCGTGGGGCAGCCGGGCGACGATGAGGAGGCGCTGTCGCAGCGTTTCATCGATGCCGTGGCGGACCTGCTCGCCTCGGTCGGCATCCCGCGTTCGCTGCGCGAGCTGGGGTTGGCGGACGACCAGCGCGGCTATGTCGCCGAGCATTCCCTGGCGGCGGCGCGGCTCGTCAAGAACAACCCGCGCCCGCTGGATCTCGCCGCCATGCAGAGCATCACCGACGCGGCTTATGCCGGCGATCGTGCCCGCCTTCTGGCGATCTGATCCATTCCCGTTTCCCTTCCCAAGAGGTCTTTCCGGTCATGAATTCCGCGAACAGCTATGCCGCTCCGTCCGCCAACGGGAAGGAGGGGCCCTTCGCCATTCCCACCGATCAACTGATCGGCGATAGCTGGATGGCGGGCGGCACGGGCGACCGTATCGACGTGATCAATCCGTCGACCGGGACCGTGCTGACCAGCGTGGCGGACGGCAGCGTCGAGGACGGGCTCGCCGCAGTGGAGGCCGCCGCCGCCGCCGCCCCCGGCTGGGCCGGAACCCCGCCACGCCAGCGGGCCACCATCCTGCTCGCCTGCTTCCACGCGATCATGGAGCATATCGACTGGCTGGCGCAGCTGATCTCGCTGGAGAATGGCAAGTCGCTGGCGGATGCGAAGTCGGAGGTCGCCTATGCGGCCGAATTCTTCCGCTGGTATTCGGAAGAGGCGGTCCGCATCAACGGCGAGCTGGCGATCGCGCCCGGCGGCGCCAATCGCATCGTGGTGCAATATCAGCCGATCGGGGTGTCGCTTCTGATCACGCCGTGGAACTTCCCGGCGGCGATGGCCACCCGCAAGATGGCGCCGGCGCTGGCGGCGGGCTGCACCTGCATCCTGAAGCCGGCCGAGGAGACGCCGCTGACCGCGCTCGCCATCGCCCGGCTGATGCGGCAGGCGGGCGTGCCGGCGGGCGTCGTCAATGTCATCAACACCAGCGAGCCCGGCCCGGTGACCGACGCGATCCTGCACGATCCGCGCGTGCGCAAATTGTCCTTCACCGGATCGACCGAAGTCGGCCGCATCCTGCTGCGCGCGGCGGCGGACCAGGTGATCAGCTCGTCGATGGAGCTGGGCGGCAACGCGCCCTTCCTGGTGCTGGACGACGCCGATCTCGACGAGGCGATCGAGGGCGCGATGATCGCCAAGATGCGCAACGGCGGGGAGGCCTGCACCGCGGCCAACCGCTTCTACGTGCAGCGCGGCATCCACGACGCCTTCGTCGATCGGCTGGTGGAGCGCATGGGACGGGTGAAGCTGGGCGAGGGCGCGGATGCCGCCACCGAGTGCGGCGCGATGATCAACCGCGCCGCGATCGAGAAGATCGAGCATCTGGTCGGCGATGCCCGGGCCAAGGGCGCCCGGGTGCTGCTGGGCGGCGAGGCGGGGAAGGGGCCGGGCTTCTTCTATCCGCCATCGGTGCTGGCCGGCGTCACCCCGGATGCCGAGATCCTGCGGGAAGAGGTGTTCGGCCCGGTGGCGGTGATCGTGCCGTTCGACGAGGTGGACGAGGGCGTGCGATTGGCCAACGCGACCGAATATGGCTTGGCCGCTTACGTCTACACCCGCGATCTCAAGAAGGGCCTGCAGGTGTCCGAGCGGATCGAGGCCGGCATGGTGGCGCTCAATCGCGGCCTGGTGTCCGATCCGGCGGCGCCCTTCGGCGGCGTGAAGCAGAGCGGCCTCGGCCGCGAGGGCGCGCACCACGGCCTGCTGGAGTTCACCGAGGCGAAATATATCGCCGTGAGCTGGTGACGAAGACGGACGGTCCTTCGGGGCCGTCCTGCCCGGCGCTTGGGACCATGACCGGGCGGGCCGATCGGCCGCCCGGTCAATCGCGCGAAGCGCTCATCGCCCTTCCCAGTCGGGCAGTTTCCTGGTCTTCGCGAGGAAGTCCCGCACGCCGCGCCGAAAATCCTCGCTGCCATAGACTTCCGCGATCAGCGGCTCGATGTCAGGCAGGCCGGCATGCTGGAGCCGCCGGATCGTCTCCTTGGTGACGCGGGTGGTGAGCGGAGCATTCTCCGCCGCGCGGGTGCACAGCGCCTCCACGGTCGCGTCCAGCGCCTCCGGCGCGGCGATCTGGTGGAGGAAGCCGCTTCCCAGCATCTCGGATGCCTCGATCAGCTCGCCGAGCAGCACCATGCGCCGCGCGATCTGGAGCCCGACCGCCGAGGAGATGCGGGCGAGGCTGCTGGCCGACAGGCAATTGCCGATGGTCCGGCCGATCGGCGAACCGAATTTGGCGCCCGGCGTCGCGATGCGGAAATCGCAGGCGGACGAGATGTTGATCCCGCCGCCGACCGCGAAGCCTTCGACCACGGCGATGGTGGTGACGGGGATCGCGTCCACCGCGGCCATATAATCGTCGATGCCGCGTTCGTAGGCGACACCCTGCTCGCCGGTGGCGAAATCGACGAAGTCGCCGATGTCGGTGCCGGAGATGAAGGCCTTGCCGCCCATTCCCCGGAAGGTGACGACGCGGATGTCGCGATCCCCGGCGATGGCGCGGCAGGTGTCGCGCAGGTCCACCCACATGCGATGGGTGAGCGCGTTGTAGGCGGCGGGATTGTCGAAGCGCACGTGCGCCACGTTGCCCTGCTTCTCGAACAGGATGCGCCCCTCGCTCATAGCGCGACCGCCTTCTGTGGTGCCAGCAGGCCGCGTTCCAGCAGCTCGCGGCGGATTTCGTCACCATGCTCGTCGATCAGCGGCGGGGGCAGGCGCACCTCCTGTGGAGTGCCGCGCATTTTCACCGGGAAGCCCAGCGCGCGGAAATGGCCTTCCACCGGATGCGGCACCTGCATCACCATGTCACGGGCGACCGCCTGCTCGCTTTCGACCGCCTCGCCATAATCGAGGATCGGGGCGGCCGGCACGCCGGCGCCGAGCAGCGCGTCGATCCATTCCTGCCGCGTGCGGGTGAGGAAGGTGGGCGCCAGCGCGTCGATCAGGTCCAGCCGGTTGGCGACGCGGGCGGCATTGGTGGAATAGCGGGGATCCTCCTGCAGTTCCTCGCGGCCCAGCACCTTGAGGAAGGTGAGCCACAGCCCCTGGTTGGCGGCGCCGATCACGAACCAGCCATCGGAGGCCATGACGGCCTGATAGGGTGCCGACATGCGGTTGGCGGAGCCGATCGGGGTCGGCGAGCGGCCGGTTCCCCACAATTCGGTCGTCTCCCACACGGACAGGCCGAGCGCCGCCTCCAGCAGCGAGGCGTCGATATATTGCCCTTCGCCGCTGCTCTGCCGGCCGATGATGGCGCTCAGCACCGCATAAGCGGTGAACAGGCCGGCGCCGAGATCGGCCACCGCGATCGAGTTCTTGGCGGGCTCCATGCCAGGGAAGCCGTTCGAGCTCAGGATGCCGGACATCGCCTGCGCGATCAGGTCGAAGCCCGGCCGCTGCGCCCAGGGGCCGGTCTGCCCGAAGCCCGAGATGCTGGCATAGACGAGGCGCGGATTGATCGCGCGCAGCGTCTCATAGCCCATGCCCAGCCGGCCGGAGACGCCGGGGCGTGCATTCTCGATGAGCACGTCGGCGGTCTTCACCAGCGCGTAGAGCACCTCGCGGTCGGCCTCGTCCTTCAGGTCCAGCGTGATGCTGCGCTTGTTGCGGTTGAGCGCGAGAAAGCCGGGGCTGTCCTCGCCCTTCAGGCGGAAGCCCATCGAGTGGCGGGTCGAATCGCCGGTGCGGGGCGGCTCGATCTTGATGACGTCGGCCCCCATGTCGCCCAGCAGCATGCAGCAGAACGGCCCTGCCATCACCTGGGAGATATCGAGCACCCTGATGCCCGAGAGCGGCAGCGTGGCCATGATCGACTCCTTCTTTCGCGTGTCTGTGGTTGCCATCGGCGGCATGGCGGCCGCAAGCGTCAGGCCAGCACGCCGACTGGCGGCGTGGCGTTTTCCTCGGGCAGCAGCGGCCGGGTCGGATCGACGAACAGCCAGATCGCCGCCCCCGACATGGCCAGCGCGGCGGCGGTCATGAAGGCGGCGGTCCAGCCGTAATGCTCCGCGATCCACGGGGTCAGCGTCGCGGTGATCGCGCCGCCGATCTGGCAACCCATGTTCATGAAGCCGGAGACGACGCCGCTATGGGCCCCGGCGATGTCGGCCGTCACCGACCAGAAGCTGCTCTGGGACAGATAGATGGCGCCCGCGCCGCCGGCCAGGATCGCGACCGCGAGCCCGGTGCTGGCGGCCAGCGATCCGACGGCGAGGAAGGTGGCGGTCAGCAGGAAGGACAGCACCGCCAGAAGGCAGCGCCCCCAATAAAGGCCGCGCGCATTCGACAGCCGATCGTTGATGACGCCGCCGGCCAGGCAGCACAGCGTCATCGCGAAGAACGGCACCATGCCGTACATCGCGCTGGATTTGAGATCGAGATGCCGTGCGTCGGCGAGGTAGATGAAGAACCAGCTGAAGAAGAGCCAGATCACATAGCCGAACGCGAAATAGCTCCAGAACAGCGCCCAGACGTTGCCGCTGCCTAGGATCGCCCGCCACGGCACCGGCCCATGATCGTCCGGCAGGGGCGGCAGGCCGGCCCGGATATGGGCAAGCTCGGCGGCATTGACGGCGGGGTGATCCTCCGGCCGGTCCCGCGCGACGACGAACCAGACGAGGCCGGCGGCGATGCCGACCAGCGCGCAGACGTAGAAGGAGGCGCGCCACCCGCCTGCGGCGATGATCGCGGTGATGATCGGCGGGGTGAGCCCGGCGCCGGCGCCGACGCCGGCGAAGATCCAGCCGTTGGCCTTGCCGCGCTCGCTCGCCGGGATCCAGCGGGCGAGGAACTGGTTGCCGGCGGGATACACCACCGACTCGCCGGCGCCGAGCGCCAGCCGCACGAGGATGAGCAGCAGCACCGGATGCCGGGCGTGCGCTGGCACCATGGCGGTGAGCGCGGTGAACAGGCCCCACCACAGGATCGCCACCGTCAGCACCCGGCGCGGGCCGAAGCGCCCGGCCAGCCAGCCGGCCGGTACCTGGAAGGCGGCATAGCCGATCAGGAAGGCGCTGAAGATCCAGCCCAGCGTCACCGGGGCCAGCCCGTAATCCACGCGCATCCGCACGCCCGCGACGGAGATGTTGGTGCGATCCAGGAACGCGATCGCACTCAGGACGAACAGCATGAGGATCAGCAGCAACCTGACGCGCGATCGCTCGGTCCGGGCCATTCCTCATCCCTCGCTGGCCCTGTCCGGGTCTTGCAGGATCATATTGTATATGATCTGAAGCGCTGCTAGCATGACCCCAATCAAAGAACAACGGCCATTGCGCCGGCCGCACATGCAGCCCGCGTGCAGGCCGGCAAGAGCCAGGATTTGGAGGAGAGGAGCGGCTTGAAGAGGCATCTGCTCGCGTGCGCGTTGGCGCCGCTCGTCTGGGCCGCGGGGCTTTGTCCTGCCGCGGCGATTCCGTTGGCGGACCGGATCGGTCACAGCGATCCGGCCCATTTCCGCCATATCGAGAACGTGCATGATGGTGCGGGCTCGATGGACTTCGGGCCGATCCTGGGGTCCGACGCGCTCAGCACCAACCTGCTCTTCATGCATCGCGGCGTGATCGCGCCGCACAGCGGCATCGGCCAGCATTTCCACAATGCCTGCGAGGAGATGTTCGTGATCCTCGACGGGGAAGCTCAGTTCACCGTCGACGGGCGGACGTCGCTGCTGAAAGGACCGGCCGGCGCGCCCGACCGGATGGGCCATGCCCATGGCATCTACAACCCGACCGACAAGCCGGTGCAGTGGCTGAACATCAACGTCAGCACGACCAAGAGCTACGATACCTTCAACCTCGGCGATCCGCGCGTGGGCGTGCCGCTCGATCCGGTCCCGCAATTCATCACCCTGCGTCTCGACCGGACGCTGCTGAAGCCGGTCGCCAACATGGAGGGTGGAACCGGCACCGTGCAATATCGCCGCGCGCTCGATCCGACCGTCTTCTCGACACCCTGGTCCTATGTCGATCATCTGCTGATCCCGCCCGGCGCCTCGGTCGGCCCGGCGGCGAAGGCGGGGATGAGCGAGGCCATCTACGTGATGGGCGGCAGCGGCACGGTGACGGTGGATGGCGAAACCGCCCCGGTCCGCGCCGGGGATGCGATTCCGGTCGATGTCGGCCAGGCCCGCGCGCTGAAGGCGGGTGCCGAGCCGCTCGAACTGATGGTGATCGGCGTCGCCCGCGACATGGCCGCCAAGGCGGCGTTCATGGCCGCGACGCGACCGGCCCGGCCAGGAGGCCGCTCATGAAGCGCTTTCTGCTGGCGCTCGGCGTCGCGTCGCTTGCCGTTTGCGCCCATGCCGCGCCCAGGCCCGGCGACTGGCCAAGCTACGGCCGCGATCCGGGCGGCACGCGCTATTCGCCGCTGACCCAGATCACCCCGGAGAATGTCGCGGGCCTGAAAGTCTCCTGGACCTATCATATGCGCCCGCCGGGAGCGGCGGCGGCCCCCGCAATGCCCGCCATGGCCGAGACGATGGGGGGAGGCCCGGAGAGCGCTCCGCATCGCACCGGCTTCGCGGTGTCGGAAGCCTCGCCGCTGGTGATCGACGGTGTGATGTATCTGCCCACGCCCTATGGTCGGGTGGTGTCCCTCGACGCCGACACCGGGCGGGAGCTCTGGGCCTATCAGATGGAGGGACGCGACCAGCCGTCCACGCGCGGCGTCGAATATTGGCCGGGCAGCGACGGCACCGGGCCGGAAATCCTGTTCGGCACGCGATCCGGCAAGCTGATCGCGCTCGACGCCAGGACCGGAAAGCCGGTCGCGGGCTTCGGCACCAACGGCGTCGTCGACATGAAGACGCCGGAGGTGATGAACGGCCAGCCTCACGCCCCGCTCGGCATGAGCAGCCCGCCGATCGTCTACCGCAATCTCGTCATCACCGGATCGCGCGTGCAGGAGATGCCGACCAAGGGCGCGCGGGGCGACGTCCGCGCCTGGGACGTGCGCACCGGCAAGCTGGTGTGGACCTTCCACAGCGTTCCGCTGCCGGGCGAGGTCGGGCATGACACGTGGGAGGGCGACAGCTGGCAGCAGCGGTCCGGGGTCAATGTCTGGACCTTCCTCGTGCTCGATGAGAAGCGCGGCATCCTCTACATGCCGTTCGGCGCGCCGACCTTCGATCGCTGGGGCGGGGACCGCAAGGGCACCAATCTGTTCAGCGATGCCATCGTCGCGGTGGACGCGGCGACCGGCAAGTATCTCTGGCATTTCCAGACGGTGCATCACGACATCTGGGATCTGGACCTGCCCTCCGCCACCTTGGTGGACGTGAAGCGCGGGGCGCGGACCATCCCGGGCATCGCGGTGATGAACAAGACGTCGGTACTCTTCCTGCTGGACCGGGTGACCGGCAAGCCGATCTACGACGTGAAGGAGGTGCCCGTCCCGACGGATACCGACATTCCGGGCGAGACGCCCTGGCCGACCCAGCCGATGCCGGTGACGCCGCCGCCGCTGACCCGCCTGTCCTTCCGGATGTCGGAGCTGAACGATCTCACGCCGGCCATCAAGGATCGCTGCGAGCAGATCGTCAAGGACATGCACATCGCCGAAAGCACGATGTTCCAGCCGCTGCGGCAGGATTCGGCGGTGGCCTCCTTCCCCGGCAGCCTCGGCGGCACCGACTGGGGCGGGGGGGCGTTCGATCCGAAGCTCGGCTACTACATCGTCAACACCAACGCCCTGGCGAGCCCGGAGCAGCTGTCGCAGCAGGCGGACGGCTCCTGGAACATGAAGCTCAGCTACGTCTATTTCTGGGATCGGGCGAACCGGATTCCTTGCCAGAAGCCGCCATGGGGCGAACTGATCGCGGTCGACGTCAACACCGGCAAGGTCGCCTGGCGCCACACGCTCGGCCAGACCGACAGCTTGCCGGAGGGGATGCGCGACACGGGCCGGCCCAGCGCCGGTGGGCCGATCGTCACCGCCAGCGGGCTGACCTTCATCGGTGCGACCGACGACAACCGGATCCGCGCCTTCGACACCCGCACCGGCAAGATGCTGTGGAGCTTCGACCTGCCGGCGTCGATCTACGGCATGCCGGTCACCTATCGCGGCAAGACGGGGCGGCAATATCTCGCCACTGTGGACACGGGCGGCTTCGCGGGCTCCCCCGTCAACAGCGACGCCGTCCTGGCGTTCGGCCTGCCCTGACGATCCCATCGCAACGAGGTGCGCATGACCTGGAAGATCGCAACCACCACCACCACAATCGCGGCGCTGGCCCTGCTGGGGCTTCACGGCCTGAAGGCGGCTCCGCCGGCGCCGCCGCCCGGGCCGGGCCTGAGCCTGATCAACGAGCGCTGCGTGTCCTGCCACACCACCGACACCATCTTCGCACAGCGCAAGAGCCCCGCCGACTGGACCGCGACGGTCCAGCTGATGGCGGATCGGGGCGCCGACGTGTCGTCGGACGAGATGGCGACGATCGCCGACTATCTCTCCAAGAATTACCCGGCTTCCGCGGGTGCAGCGCCGGCCGGCAAGTCCGGCCCCGGTTGATCGACAAGGAGAGAGCGATGAACAGGAGAGGAGTGCTGAAGGCGGCGGCGTGGCTCGGCGCGGGGGCCGGCGTGGCCGCCGCCGGTATCGGGCGCGGGGCCGAGCCGGTCGCCCGGCGCAAGCCGATCGTGCTCTATTGCGACCTGGCGGTGGATCCCCGGCGCGAGCAGGAGATGCTCGACGCTTTCCACAATCATTTCCTGCCCGCCGCGCAGAGCTTTCGGGGGCGCGGCTTCCTCGACCTCAAGATGCTGAAGCTTCGGCAGGTGATCCAGGGTCGGCCCGCGCCCGCCGCCGGCATCAACTACCGCTTCCAGCTGACCTATGAGAGCGAGGAGCAGCGGCAGGTGTGGATCCATTCCGCCATCCATCAGAAGAACTGGCCGCTGATCGAGAATACGGTGCTGAACAGGGACTATCTGGTCCTGCTCACCGATGCCGTCTGACTTCGGCCGCCGGACAAGGGGACATATTATGCGGGGCATCGGGATGGCGGCGCTGGCCGCCTTGTGCGTGGGATTCGCCGGATCATCGGCGCTGCGGGCCGATCCGCCGCCGGCTGCCGCCGCGCCGGCCGGGCCGATGGAGATCGTCCGGCTCGATCCCGGCCTGGATGCGGTGATCGCGCCCGGCACGAGGATCGAGCGCGTGGCGACCGGATTTGGCTTCAACGAGGGGCCGATGTGGCGGCAGGGGCGGCTGTGGTTCTCCGATCTCGGCAAGGACCGCATGTATGCTCTGTCCCCCGACGGCAAGGTGCAGCTGCTGATCGACAAGGCCGGCGGCTATCCGCAGCCCTGGCCGGGCAAGAATCTCGGCCCCAATGCCATGGTCACCACGAAGGACGGCGCCGTCCTGATGGTGCGGCAGGGAGGACGGACCATCGTGCGGCTGGATGCGAAGCTGGGCATCCATCCCTTCCTGTCCGACTATGAAGGCAAGAAGCTGAACAGCCCCAACGATCTGGTCTTCGCCCGCGACGGGGCCCTGTGGTTCACCGATCCGCCCTTCGGCCTGCCGGGGATGGACAAGGATCCGGGGAAGCAACTGCCCTTCAACGGCGTGTTCCGTTATGCTGGCGGCAAGCTGACGGCCGTCATCACCGACCTGACGCTTCCCAACGGCCTGGGCTTCTCCCCGGACGGCCGGACCTTCTATGTTTCGAACTATGGCGCGCACATGTTCGTGCGCGCCTACGATGTCGGCCCCGGCGGGGCGCTGTCGCATCCGCGCATGGTGATCGACTATGCCAATCCGGAGGGGAAGGGCGGGCCGGATGGCCTGAAGATCGATACGGCCGGCAACATCTGGACGACGGGGCCGGGCGGCATCCGCATCATCACGCCCGCGGGCAAGGTGCTGGGCCAGATCCGCCTGCCGGAGGTCGCCGCCAACCTGAGCTTCGCGGAGGACGGGCACACGGTCTATATCGCCGCCTCGACCAGCATCTACCGTCTCCACAGCAGGGTGGCGGGCGAGCTGCCGATGTACCGGCGCTGAAACAGGGCCGAACGATGCCGATTCAGTCGGACGGCGCGCAGGATCGGCGCCGTCCGACAGTCTTCCGGGTTTGATGGCTCTCTGGGGGTGTCGCTTCCCCGGCTTCGTGGCGGTTCTTAATAAGACGCGGATTCGCGCCACAGGTCGGTGCCGCCGTCGGTCGCATATTTATCGATTTCGGCGAGCTCTTCTGGCGAGAAGTCGAGGCGGTGGACGGCGTCGAGCGAGTTGTCGAGCTGCTCCACCGTCCGCGCTCCGATCAGGGCGGATGTCACGCGCGGGTCGCGAAGCGTCCACGCGATCGCCATCTGCGCCAGCGTCTGGCCGCGCCGTTCGGCGATGGCGTTCAGGGCGCGGACACGCGCGAGATTCTCCTCGCTCAGCATGTCCTTCTGGAAGGAACCGTCCCTGCTCACGCGCGCATCGTCCGGCGTGCCGTTCAGATATTTGGACGTGAGCAACCCTTGCGCGAGCGGCGAGAAGGCGATGCACCCGGTGCCGAGATCCTCCAGCGTATCGAGCAGGTCGCCCTCGATCCAGCGGTTCAGCATCGAATAATTGGGCTGGTGGATGAAGAGGGGGACGCGTTCCTCCGCGAGGATCGCCGCCGCCTTGCGCGTCAGCTCGGGGGAATAGCTCGAAATCCCGATGTAGAGCGCCTTGCCCTGCCGGTGGATGTGCGCCAGCGCCTGCATGGTCTCTTCCAGCGGCGTCCTGGGATCGACGCGGTGCGAATAGAAGATATCGACATAGTCGAGGCCCATGCGCTTCAGCGACTGGTCGAGGCTCGCGATCAGATATTTGCGGCTGCCGCCGATCCCGCCATAGGGCCCGGGCCACATGTCCCATCCCGCTTTGGTCGAGATGATCAGCTCGTCCCGGTAGGCGACGAAGTCGGTCGCCATGACGCGCCCGAAATTCTCCTCGGCCGATCCGTAGGGCGGCCCATAATTGTTGGCGAGATCGAAATGGGTGACGCCGCGATCGAAGGCGCGGCGCAGGATCGCGCGGCCCGTCTCGAACACGTCGGCACCGCCGAAATTCTGCCAGAGGCCCAGCGAGATCGCCGGCAGGTCGATGCCGCTCCGTCCGGTGCGGCGATAGGGCATGCGGCTGTCATAGCGGTCCGGCGAAGGCGTATAGGTCACGAAAAGCTCTCCATGGCGACGTCCCGGTGATCAGGGCCGGTAATAAGGGATTCCCGCTTCGATCCTGTCGATTTGGCCTCGATAGGCGGATCGAAGGGCTTGTAAAGTATTTGGCGCGTTTCGATCGGCGATGTTGCGCCGGAAACCCCGTACCGGCCGATCGGTGACAATCGCAAGAGCCGCCGCCGGAAGGGCGGGACGCCGAGCGTCGCGAGCGCCCGCGTAAGTGGGGTCAATTCCGCCTGGCTCCTGTACCGAGATAATCCGATAAGATATGTTATGTTAAATTGATGATCCCGCTCCGTTTTCCCGGCTGGCCTTGTGCGTTTTCGTGCGCAACCTAAATTCAGGGTACGAAGCGGAGGCGCCGTTGACCAGATTATCGATCCTCGATCTCGTCCGGGTACGGGAGAACGGCACGCCGAAACAGGCGCTCGACGACAGCCGGTCGGTCATCCAGCATGCCGAGGCGCTGGGCTTCGAACGCTATTGGGTGGCCGAGCATCACAATATGCCGGGCATCGCCAGCGCCGCCACCGCCGTGGTGATCGCGCACCTGGCGCAGGCGACGGACCGCATCAGGGTCGGTGCCGGCGGCATCATGCTGCCCAATCACGCCCCGATCGTCATCGCCGAGCAATTCGGCACGCTGGCGCAGCTTTATCCGGGCCGCATCGATCTCGGGCTCGGGCGTGCGCCCGGCACCGATCAGCCGACCATGCGCGCGCTGCGCCGCTCGCTCGCCAACAGCGACAATTTCCCGCAGGACGTGCAGGAGCTCCAGCACTATTTCTCGGCCGAGCAGCAGCCCGGCCAGATCCAGGCCGTCCCCGCGGCGGGCACCGAGGTGCCCCTGTGGATCCTGGGATCGAGCACCTATGGCGCCCAGCTCGCCGCGCATCTCGGCCTGCCATACGGCTTCGCCTCGCATTTCGCGCCGGACCTGCTGCGCGATGCGCTCGCCATCTACCGGACGCACTATCGCCCGAGCGCCCGCTGCCCCCATCCCTATGCGATGGTCGGCGTGAACATCATCGCGGCGGACAGCGACGCGGAGGCGCGGCGCCTCGCGACGACCCAGCAGATGTCGTTCGCCGATCTGTTCCGCGGCGCGCGCCGGCTCAGCCGGCCGCCGATCGACGATATCGAGGCCTATTGGTCCCCGATCGAGAAGGCGCAGGCCCAGCGCATGCTGGCCCGCTCGATCGTCGGGTCCCCGGACACGGTGCGCGCGGGCATCCGGTCGCTCGTCGCGGAAACCGGCGCCGACGAGCTGATGATCGTGTCCGACGTGTACGACCTCGCGGCCCGGAAGCGTTCGCTCGCGATCATCGCGGACAGCCTGTAGCGGATCGCGGCGGGCCTGCGCCCGGGCCGCAGACGCGCATGGCGTTGCCGTCATCATCCGGCTAGAGCGGCCGCATGACCGACCGCATCACCCTCCGCCGCCCCGACGACTGGCATGTGCATCTGCGCGACGGCGAGATGCTGAAGGCGGTGGCAGGCTACACCGCGCGCCAGTTCGCCCGCGCGATCGTCATGCCGAACCTCACGCCGCCGGTCACCACCGTCGAGGCGGCGCGCGCCTATCGCGAGCGGATCCTCGCCGCCTTGCCGGCCGGCGCCGGTTTCACCCCGCTGATGACCTGCTACCTGACGGACGCCGCCGATCCGGCGGAGATCGCGCGCGGCTACGAGGACGGCGTCTTTGCCGCCTGCAAGCTCTACCCCGCCCATGCGACGACCAACAGCGCGCATGGCGTCACCGACATCCGCGCGCTGACCGGCGTGCTGGAGACGATGCAGCGGATCGGCATGCCCCTGCTCATCCACGGCGAGGTGACCGACCGGCATGTCGACATCTTCGATCGCGAGGCGGTCTTCATCGAGACGATCCTCGCGCCGCTGGTGCGCGACTATCCCGCGCTCAAGATCGTGCTGGAGCATATCACCACCGCGGAGGCCGTGGCCTTCGTCGAGGCGAGCGGCCCGCTGGTCGGCGCCACGATCACGCCGCAGCATCTGATCATCAACCGCAACGCCATCTTCGACGGCGGCATCCGCCCCCACGCTTATTGCCTGCCCGTCGCCAAGCGCGAGCGCCACCGGCTGGCGGTGCGGCGCGCGGCGGTGTCGGGCTCGCCGCAATTCTTCCTCGGCACGGACAGCGCGCCGCACGAGGTGGGCCGCAAGGAATCGGCCTGCGGCTGCGCCGGCATCTTCAACGCGCCCTTCGCGCTGGAAAGCTATGCCCAGGTGTTCGAGGAGGAAGGCGCGCTCGACCGGCTGGAGGGCTTCGCGTCGGAGCACGGCCCGCATTTCTACGGCCTGCCGCTCAACGAAGGCCAGGTGACGCTGGAACGGGTGGAGACGGTGGTGCCGGATCGGGTCGGCGACGGCGGGCTCGCCCTGGTGCCTTTCCATGCCGGCGAGACCCTGCGGTGGCGGATCGCCGGCTGAGCCGGCTATCGCCGTTGAATTGTTCCTCAGAATGATCTATAGAGAAATCGATCTGAGGAACGAACGATGGAAGCCGTTGCGAAGCTGAATGACGATCGGGTCCGGGTGCTCGGCACGGCCGTGGCACGGATCGCGGAGAGCTGGCGCCTGACCAACGAGCAGCTCGGCGCCATCCTCGGCCTCTCGCCGGCGACCGCCTCGCGGCTGCGCAGCGGCACCTTCCTGATGGAGCCGCACAGCAAGGCGTTCGAGCTCGGCCAGCATCTGCTGCGCCTGTTCCGCGGGCTCGATGCGCTGATGGGCAGCGACGACGAGGCCTCGATCTCCTGGCTGAAGGCGGCCAATCTCGATCTGGCCGGCCGGCCGCTCGATCTGATCCGCACGATCAAGGGGCTGAGCGAGGTCACGCACTATGTCGACGACTTCCGCGCCCACGTCTGAGCCGGTTCCGACCGAGGCCGATTTCCGTCCCTATGCGGCCCGGGTCTGGCGCATCGTCGAGGCCCAGCACCGCATCTCGACCAACCGGCTGGCGGACAGCCTCGCCGACCAGCGGTTGCTGGAGGAGCTGGCCGAGGCGGTGAAGCCCAGCCTGCCCCCGGCCGCGCGCGGGCTCCATTACCTGCTGTCGACGCCGTTCCGCTACGGCTATGCCAAGGCTTCGCGCTTCCGGCGCGCGCACGAGCGGCCGGGCATCTTCTATGCCGCCGAGGCCGCGGCGACGGCGGTGGCGGAAAGCGCTTATTGGCGGTTGCTGTTCTTCTCCCGCTCGCCCGGCACCCGCCTGCCGCGCGGCACGATCGAGCACAGCGCCTATACGGTGCGCCTCAAGGCCGATCGCGCGCTGGACCTCACCGCGCCGCCGCTCGATGCGGGGCGCCGGCTGTGGACCGATCCCGAAGATTATGGCCCCTGCCAGCGGCTCGCCGCGCGGGCGCGCGGGGTGGAGGCGCAGATCATCCGCTACGAATCGGTGCGCGACGCCGCGCATCGCGCCAATGTCGCGCTGCTCGATCCCGGCTGCTTCGCCGACGCGGACCCGAAGGTGGTGACCACCTATCACATGCGCCTCGACCGGCGGGGGCTCGACATGCTGGCCGCCTTTCCGTCGACCGAGCGGCACCGCTTCACCTTCGCGGATTTCGGGCTGACGGCGCCGGATTGAGGGTGGCCGCATTCGTCATCCCAGCGAAAGCTGGGATCTCGGGACGGTGAAGCGCGGCGCCCGCCCCAAGGAGACCCCAGCTTTCGCTGGGGTGACGGATGATCAGGCTACCGCCCCGTCCATTCCGGCACGCGCTTCGCCGCGAACGCCTTCGGCCCCTCGATCGCATCCTGCGAGGCCAGCATCGCCTTCATCGCGGGATAGTCCCACTCCTCCGACAGGCCCTGCCCGATCGTGCCGGCGAGGCCGCGCAGCGTCGCTTCCTTGGTGGCGCGCACCGCCATCGGGCTGCAGGCGAGGATCTCGTCCGCCCAGCGCTTCGCCGCCTCCACCACGTCGCCATCCGTGACCTCGTTGACGAGGCCGAGCGCGAGCGCCTCGTCGGCCTTGACCCGCCGCCCGGTCAGCAGCAGGCCCATCGCCCGCTTGAGGCCGAGCTCATGCGGAAGCCGCTGGATGCCGCCGCCGAGCGCGGCCAGCCCCACGCGCGGCTCGGGCAGCGCGAAGACGGCCCTGTCGGCCGCGACCACGATGTCGCAGGCCAGCGCCAGCTCGAAACCGCCACCCATGGCGATGCCGTTCACCGCGCCGATCACCGGCTTGGTGAGATCGAACCGCGCGGTGAAGCCCCCGAACCCCTTCTCCGCCGTGAAGAGATCGGGATTATCGGCCTGCGCCTTCAGATCCATGCCGCCGCAAAACGCCTTGGGCCCCGCGCCCGTCAGGATCGCGACCCATTGGTCGTCATCCTCGGCGAAACGGTCGAAGGCGTCCTGCAGCGCCAGCTGCGCCGCCGGGTTGAGCGCATTATAGGCCTCGGGCCGGTTGATCGTGATGATCGTCAGCCGCCCGTCGCGCTCGGTCAGGACGAGATCGTCGCTCACAGGGCCTCCAGGATCGTCACGTTGGCGATGCCGCCGCCTTCGCACATCGTCTGCAGGCCGTAGCGCTGGCCCCGCGCCTTGAGCGCGTGGATCAGCGTCGCCATCAGCTTGGTGCCGCTCGCGCCGAGCGGATGGCCGAGCGCGATCGCCCCGCCATGGACGTTGAGCTTCGCCGGATCGGCGCCGGTCGCCTGCAGCCAAGCGAGCGGCACGGGCGCGAACGCCTCGTTGACCTCGTACAGGTCGATATCGCCGATCGTCATGCCGGCCCGCGCGAGCGCTTTCTGGGTCGCCGGGATCGGCTCCTCCAGCATGATCACCGGATCGCCGGCGGTCACTGTCATGTTGACGATCCGCGCGATCGGCGTGAGGCCGTATTGCTTGAGTGCGCGCTCCGAGACGACCAGCACGCCCGAGGCGCCGTCGCAGATCTGGCTGGCATTGGCGGCGGAGATGACGCCGCCGTCCTGCAGCAGCTTGACCGAGCCGATCCCATCCAGCGTGGCATCGGCGCGGATGCCCTCGTCCTGCTCGTGCAGGCCGCCCTCGATGGCGAGCGGCACGATCTCCTTGCGGAAATCGCCGCGCGCGGTGGCGGCGGCCGCCTTGCGGTGGCTGTCCAGCGCGAAGCGGTCCAGCGTCTCGCGGTCGAAGCCATATTTCCGGGCGATCATCTCGGCGCCCTGGAACTGGCTGAACTCCCGCACGCCGTAGCGCGCCTGGATGCGCTCGCTCAGCGGGCCGACGCCGATTCCCTCCTTGGCATGGAGCGCCAGGTTGGAGAACATCGGCACGCGCGTCATGCTCTCCGCGCCCGCCGCGATCACCACCTCCTGCGTGCCGGACATCACCGCCTGCGCGGCGAACTGCACGGCCTGCTGGGAGCTGCCGCACTGGCGATCGATGGTGACCGCCGGCACGCTTTCCGGCAGGCGGCGCGAGGCGAGCACCGCATTGCGCGCGAAGGCGAAGGACTGCTCGCCCGCCTGGGTGACGCAGCCGAGGATGACGTCCTCGATCGTGGCGGGATCGATGCCGGTGCGATCCACCAGCGCGTCCAGCACCTCGGCGGCCATGTCGGCCGGGTGCCAGTCGACCAGCTTTCCCTTGCGCTTGCCGCCGGCGGTGCGGACGGCGTCGACGATATAGGCTTCGGCCATGGGTTCAGGCTCCTGGAAACAAGGGTTTGCGCTTGGCGAGGAAGGCGGCGACGCCTTCGCGCCCCTCCGGCCCCACGCCGGCGGCGGCGATCGCGCGGCCTTCGCGCTCGCACTGGGTTTCGAGCGAGGCCGAGAAGCTGTCGAGCAGCAGCCCGCGGACGGCACCGACCGCGCCGACGGGCGATGCGGCCAGCGCCGCGGCGGTCTCCCGGCCCGCCGCGTCGAGATCGTCCACCAGCCGGGTGACGAGGCCGATCGCCAGCGCCTCGTCCGCGCCGACGCGGCGGTTGGTGACCATCATCTCCTGCGCGCGCCGCAGCCCGGCGACGCGGGGCAGCCACCAGGTGAGGCCGCAGTCCGGCACCAGCCCGATGCCGGTATAGGCCGAGGTGAAATGCGCCGATCGCGCCGCCAGCACCACGTCGCCCGCCAGCGCGAGGCTGAGCCCGGCCCCGGCGGCGGGGCCGTTGACCAGCATCAGCAGCGGCTTCGCCATCCGCGCCAACCGCGACACGGCGAGCGTCATCGTGCCGGCGAGCTCGCTGAGATAGGCGTCGGCCTTGTCGCCCGCCGCCTGGAAGCCGCCGATATCGCCGCCCGCGCAGAACATCCGCCCCGCGCCCGTCACCGCGACGCAGCGGACGGCGCGATCCCGGTCGCAGGCGATCGCCGCATCGAGCAGGGCGCGCGCCAGCGGCAGGTCGATGGCGTTGCCCGCGTCCGGGCGGTTCAGGGTCAGCCAGGCGACGCCGCCCTGCACCTCGAGGAGGACGGGGGCGCCGCTCATCGCACCGCCTCCATGCTGCGCACGGCGAGGTCGATCAGCTTGGGCAGGCTCCGGGCCCGCTCCTGCGCGTGGGCGGAGGCGGCGGTGCCACGGATCACCCGGCCCTTGATGCCGTGGAAGATCGCCGCGAGCCGGAACAGGTTGAAGGTGACGTAGAAAGCGTAATCATGATCGTCGATCATCGGGCGGCCGACCCGCTCGCAATAGGCCGCGACATAGTCTCGCTCGCTCGGGATGCCGAGCGCATCGAGATCGGCCCCGCCCAGCCCGGCGACGATGTCCGGCGGCATGCGGAACATGGTGGCGTGATAGGCGAAATCGGCGAGCGGATGGCCGAGCGTGGACAGCTCCCAGTCCAGCACCGCGAGCACGCGCGGCTCGGTGGGGTGGAAGATCAGATTGTCGCAGCGGAAATCGCCGTGGACGACACGGCTCTCGTCGCCGGCCGGGATATGCCGGGGCAGCCATTCGACGAGCCGGTCCATGCCCGGATCGCGGCCGGCATCGGCGTCTTCGAGATATTGCTTCGACCAGCGGCCGATCTGGCGCTCGAAATAATTGCCGGGCTTGCCATAGTCGCCGAGCCCGACATCCTCGGGATCGATGCGATGCAGGAAGGCGATCGTCTCGTTCATCGCGTCGAAGTAACGGTGCCGCTCCGCGCGCGGCACGTCGGGGAAGGTCGCGTCCCAGAAGATGCGGCCCTCCACCATCGCCATCACGAAGAACCAGCTGCCGATGACGCTGTCGTCCGTGCACAGGCCGTGGACGTGCGCCACCGGGAAGCCCGCCGGCCCGAGCCCCGCCAGCACCCGCGCCTCGCGCTCGACGGCGTGGGCGCCCTTGAGCAGCTGGCCCGGCGGCTTGCGGCGCAGCACATAGCTGCGCGCGGGCGTCACCAGCTTGTAGGTGGGGTTGGACTGGCCGCCCTTGAACTGCTCGACGGTGAGTGGCCCCTCATAGCCCTCGACATGGCGTTCCATCCAGCGCGCGAGCGCGGCCTCGTCGAAGCGATAGCCATCGCGCACCGCCGTGGTGCCGGCATTGGCGGCGGCGTCCGTCGCGCCCGCGCTCACGCCTGGGCATCCTTCCAGTCGCGCTTGATCTTCTTGGCGAGGCTCCATTTGTGGACCTCGGTCGGCCCGTCATAGATGCGGAAGGCGCGGATCTCGCGGAACACCTGCTCGACGATCGTGTCCTTGGTGACGCCCGATCCGCCCATCACCTGCACGCAGCGATCGGCGACGCGCATCAGCGCTTCGGACACCGCGACCTTCGCCATCGAGCTTTCGGCGGTGCCGAGATGGCCCTGGTCGAGCACGCCGGCGCACCAGTCGACCATCAGCGAGGCCTGCTGGAGGTCGATGAGGTTCTCGGCGAGCATGAAGCCCACGCCCTCATGGTCGATCAGCGTCTTGCCGAAGGCCTGGCGGCGGCAGGCATAGTCCGTGGCGATCTCGTTGGCGCGGCGGCAGGCGCCCAGCCAGCGCATGCAGTGCGACAGCCGCGCCGGGGACAGGCGCACCTGCGCGTAGCGGAAGCCCTCGCCCGACTGGCCCAGCATCTGGTCCGCCGGCACGCGCAGATTCTCGATCGCGACCACCGCATGGCCGCCGGGCATCGAGCTGTCGATCGTGTCGGGCACGCGCTCGATGCGGATCGCCGGATCGGGCAGGTCGACCAGGAACATGCAGGCGCCGTCGTCGGACTTGGCCATGACGATGCCGACCCGCGCACCATTGGCGCCGGTGATGAACGCCTTGCGGCCGTTGATCACCCATTCATTGCCGTCGAGCCGGCAGAGCGTCTTCATCATCGACGGATCGGAGCCAGCGCCATTCTCGGCGGCGGGCTCGGTCATGAAGAAGGCCGAGCGTGCCGCGCCCGACACCAAAGGAGCGAGGAAGCGCGCCTTTTGCTCGGGCGTGCCGACCTTGCCGAGCAGGTACATATTGCCCTCATCCGGGGCCATGGTGTTGCAGGCGCCGGGGCCGAGTGGCGACAGGCCGCTTCGCTGCAGCACCACCGCGGTC